>Ga0209930_1000486_pt1 | contig 99716 bp, 111 predicted proteins | sample ThiBiot_500_biof_2_FD_183948 | JGI IMG/M metagenome (GOLD analysis project Ga0209930, IMG submission 183948) | Wastewater bioreactor microbial communities from Cape Town, South Africa - Thiocy_cont_500_biof (SPAdes) | ecosystem: Engineered > Bioreactor > Thiocyanate-remediating >...
CTGTATACGTCCTTTGTTATCATGTGTTGTATCGTCGAAAAATGGATCACGTGCTCGTAAACTCCTAGAAAATAGAACACATTCATTGATTTATTTAGTTTGATTCTGAAATAAAGAATAAGAAAATATCAATGAAATATTTACCTGACTTGATATGGATCGAGATGATAATGCGTAAGACGTTCATCTCGAAAGTTATCCAATGGATTGGCTGTTTTTGTGTCTTCGGTAAAACCACTGGATCGTGGTTGTTGAATACCACCAACAACATATCCTTCACGATCACGTCCTTTAGGATTCATAGCAAAATGACTTAAAACAAAAAATATAATCAACATATTTGATTGTTTATTTACTTGATCTGATAGGTTGTAAGAAATCTTCGTGGATCATCGAATGATTGAGTATAACCGTTTTCATTTCTTACCGGACCTGTGGTTTCCTTAGGTCCAATCTCTAAATTGCCCATTTTTTCGGGAAGAAATTGTTTGCCTAGATAATGTTTTCGATATTCACTAAAAAAGAAACACAGAGAGAATTCGAATATTCATTTAAACGGATTTTCTTACGTTGAATCCGGCGCAAATAAACCACCAGCATATGGACCTTCGCCAGTAGGTAAAACAAAATTATTAATAACACGATCGGATGAGATTTTCGTGTTTGGATCAATAATTGTGAGCAATGGATCATCACCCTGCATCAAAACACATCGATTCTCATGAAAAATCTTATTTATTTTTTTGTCATACTTTTGGATAATCGTATTGAGGAAATTTATCTTTATATTCAGTTGCACCAATTGGTCGTGATCGATAATTCCATCGTTCACCTAATGTTCCTGTCAATGGTTCGAGTTCGGTGTTCGAAACAAATCCGGATGTTTCTTTTGGACCAACTTGTCCCATAATAACTGGTTCGGCTTGAGCAGGTTTAACGTATGCACTACCATATGAAGTTGCTTCTTTGCCACCAATCTAAACACGAGAAAGAATTTTGTATTCGAGCAAACTTTCGCTGTTACTTGTGGAACAAATGAATTTGGAATATGCACCGCAGTTTCTCGAAAGAATCCCGATGTTTGATTGATGACATTCGGTGGCATTGATTCGGTTCCATCGGGAACTTCATAAGGTTTATAATGTGCTTGATGAGATGTCTCATAATTATTCGAACACATTCGACTAAAATCAAATCAAAAGTGAATAAATAGAACTTCGATTTGATTTACCCTAAGGTTGGATTGTCAAGTTCATCGAGTGAACGCGTATACGGAAGATAATATCTTTCATTACTAACAAAACCAGTTTTCTTTCGTTCATCTTTTAATTTCTGTGTATTTAAACTTTCTGTTGTCAATGATTTATCCGAAAGTATATTCGATTTTGGTCGTACACGTGGTGGTCGATAAGTGCTTGAACTTTGTGTTATATAGAAATTCATTAGATAATTATCGGCTCCTTCACTAACCAGAATATGTTTATCGGCGTGACCTGCAGGTAGATATTGACCAGCATTGGGACATAGATATGCCATGTTTTTTTTTCTCTTGCAAACAAAAACTTCTCAAAAAAGAAACAAGCAAAAATTTTTGTAATGCCGTGTGGTTACATTACAAATGTCGACTGCCTAGTAACGATCTCTGAAATCGAACAAGCAAAACATTGAATAACACATTAATGCAGTTTGTTTGCCACTAAAAGTCTACCAATAGAAATAGTTCTTTGCGTTTTTTTTTCTTATGGTTATAATATCGAAAAAAAAAAGAAGAAACTGATGAGATAACTTGATTGTATTGCAATAATTATGCCGCCTTTGGATTTAAATAACGTGAATTATAGTTTGGAAACTATAAGTACAATCAAACCAGCCTTTCGAGTTCGTTCAATTCGAACTTTACTTCAATAATAAATCAATGTCTTGTTTAGCATTTAATTGATTTTCGACGAACTGGTGTTCTTTCAGATCCTATCTATCGTCCATTATCAAGTTAGATTTGATACTGAATCACTATTAATCATTTTCTCTTTGATTTTCTAGTCACATTCATCGAATATCCCGAAGGTAGATTGTTCCATTCGATTCTCTACAAAATAAAATTGAATTCTAGGCGATAAACTTGGCCTAATTCTCGCTTGGTTTTCAATGTTACCATTTATCTACATTGTTTCTCTATGTACTTTAATTCTCTTTCGTCGTGATATACAAACAGTAGATATCAGACAATTGAATTCTCTCGATTTGTTTGACGACTTTGTCGTATCGTAGATCATGTATTTAGCTGGATTTAGTGTTTCAGGTGTGATTAATCATTATTTAAAACTTACTTTTAAACAAGAAAGACCAGAACGAAGTAATTAACAATGAAATTACTTTGCTAGAAAGGAATTTTCATTGATTTAGCTCGAGATCGTATGGATTTTTATGAAATTCATGGTATGCCAAGTGGACATTCTCAAAGTTTCTTCTATTTCATGACATATCTTGCGATATTCGTTATCCTCAAGTAAATTTCAACCATAGTTTTGTTTCTATCAATAAGAAATAAAACAAAATGATTCCAGATCACAAATGCCTGGTTCGCCTAATCTTCGTTCGATTCGTCATCGAATTTTTGTTTGCCTTCAATTCACTGCGGCATGTCTCGTCGCCTACAGTCGGTAAAAAGAAAACCTTCTTCATTTTCAATCGACTCAATCGTTGTCTAGTGTTTATCTCTACTATCATACCGTTGCTCAAGTCATCGTCGGTGGTTTACTAGGTACAATATTCGGTTGTATTTGGTATTATTTTGTGAACTATCAATTTATAAAATATGTTCCATGGATAATCGATCATCCGATAGCCAGATATTTGATGATAAGAGACTATTCACCGATACCGCATATCATTCATTTTCAATACGAAAGTGAATATGCTGAAGCGAAGTATAAAAATTAATTGAGTCGAAGAAAGTCAAATTGAAATTTTGCTTTAGACGATGTCGAGATCGATATGCAAATTTCGTTCGAATTCAGATATCTGCCGATACTGTTTGAACATGAACAAAAATCTATTTAATCTCAGCCGTTATTTTATTTTGTTATGAATTTCAAACATTCCCTTTTAATCGAAATAAAAATCAACCAAAACATATATTTATTATAGATAATGACTACGAAATCAGCTCTAACCATTTATAAACATCTTCTACGAGAATTATCAATGAGTAATTCGCATTTTTCCTATCGATTCTCTCCGATTTATTCGAAAATCAGAGACGAATATCGTCGACATCGGCCATTAGCATCGAAACATTGCAAACAAACGGATGAACTTCTCTTCGTTGCTCAAACATATTTATCCTATCTACAAAATATACGTCTTCGAAATGCTGTGCACGCGAAATATTCCAAAGGCGAACGATCTGTTCAACAAGCTGCAAACATCGTTGGTTTAGAACTACCGAAGACAGTCGATCGGCCGCATATTCCATTCAATCAACTATCAGATGCAAAATAGAGACTTGACTTGCTTTGGTTTTTTTTCTCTTCCGGTTGTTCTAGTTGTGTTTTTGTTTTCTAGATGAATGTTTCGAATAAAAAACAAAAAGCTTTTGCCCATCGTGTTTATTTCGACTTGAAAATTTGTAAGTCAAGATAAAACCTATCGACAAAGATCGACATTCGTTTTGCATTCAGGTCGAAAATGGACTAGATTAAATGTGTTTTTCGATGAGAGAGATCAATGGATATTTTTTGTCGGTCGACCAACGGATGATCAACCGTTAACATTTGTTCTTCCGATTTCAAGTGATGAACAATTAACTATCGATGAATTATTTAATCTTCGAATGAAATTATCTCAAACATTGAAATCGAATGTTGAAGAAGAAATTCACAAGTATTTCGAGTTGATTTGTCAAGATTTGAGGAAAATGTTTTAGTTTCTAGTGTGTTAATGGCAATTATTGCCAATGATTTGACTTTGGGTTATTTTAATTTTACCAATGGCCTCCCGAAAAATTTACCATCGGATGCATCATCAATGAACGCAATTGAATCACCTATTCAAAATGAAACTATTAAAGAAATCAACGAAAATGATTGGAATATGGATGCGAATTGGGATTAGAAGAACAAAAATTGGTAAGAAGAATGTTTATTTCAATGTTCTCCTTCTCCGATTTCTTGTTGTTGTTCTTCTTCTTCACTAAATTCAAAATCATCATCGTCATCATTGTCAAATATTTCACCTGTATAATAAAGAATTGCTTTTGGAATAAGATTTTCTCGTATATAATGACCAATTTGATAATCCTTGACAAGTTTCCAATCCTCAATCGGATCTGTTGTTGTTGTTGTAAAAAATTGAAAGAATGACGATTGATGAATGTCAATGACATTGACTTGAGAATTAATCCAGTCAATTGAACAGCCAATCGAACGAACTATTGCTGCACCTTCATAGAAAAGTACATTGACATCAGGTTCGATTTGAAGTTCGTAGAATTTAGTTAACATTTCATTATGAAAATATTGTTTTGCTTGTTGAGTAAAATGAAATTCTAATGTAAAACCACAGATAGGTTCGATTTGTAGACGAAATTTAACATCAGAAAGATGCTCGAGTATTGGTTCATCCCATTCTTCGATCATTTCTGCGATCATAGGAACCTTTGATTACGAAAAACAGATTTACAATCTCGAATTCTATTCGACTATGTACTTGTTTCAATGTATGTAACCAAAATGATGAAATTCCCGGTTGATCATTGATTTCCGATGATCTTTGAATAACATCGATGAAATCTGATTTCAATCGACATTCATCGTCACTGGGTTCATATATTCCATTGATAACATCGGAACGTTTTTTGAAAAGATCAGCACATTGTTCATGAAATTTACATTCAAGTTCGTGAATTGATTTTAAATATTCACTTTCTAATTGATTGTAATCTATTTGTAAAGTTTTCAATGCATTGATATCTTCGGAATCTTTGTTCAATCGATTTTGTTCATCATTCTGATCAAATGATAATGAAGATTCATCAGACGAATGCATTAATCTATCAATAAAATAGATAGAAAAACGAAGGAGAAATTCTTGAAAATTTTCAGAGAAAATGCGCCCTTTGTTGAGTCACATAATTGAGCAATTAAGATAGAGAAAATATATGAGAAATACGTGCTCAAGAAAACAATTTTGATCATATTTATTCCACTCTAGTGATTATTTCTGTTATTTAGTTAATTGATATTACATCGATAAATATGTGTATGTTCAATCTATGGTTTTCTTTGTCTTGTTAATAGAAAGAAAATTTTGTTTGACGCCTTCTGGCAGAATTAATCTCGTGCAGTGCTACTATGATAATTATTATTCGAACAAATCATTTGTTTATCTCATTTTCTCGAGCTCGAACTACGTTGCTGTATTTATACAATTAGTATGAGCTCATTAGAATGTATATGTTTGTTGTAATATGGTTCATCGGTATTTACATCCATCTTGCTTTATTTATGGTTCAATGAGATTTTGTTTAATAACTAAACATAAAATAGAGAGACTTCAATTGAAAGTATTTCCTCTTCTTCTTCGCCTTTTTGATCTTTAAAATAAAACAACTTCATTATCGTTTTATTATCTTACGTAAGAGAAATATATTAGTCGAAAAAACGCGATGCGAGATAGTATGTTCACTAATGAAACGGTCAAACATTGGATTTTTATGTGTGAAATCAAAATCGATGAACAATAGGTTGATTATCTAATAGTTGAGTTACTCGTTTCTTCTCTATTGAGAAAATTTCCTGTATCGGATGTAGACTTCCGCTCGTTTTCTCTTTCTCAAAAAAATATTTTCTATTCATTCGAACAGTTCGAATAACTTTTTTTGATTGAGCTTGTTGAGATATTTATCTCGGACATATCACCTCGTGTCGTCTACACATGTAGTTCACTCGTTGGTTTGCTTCTTTAATTGTACGATTGTCTATAGTCGACATATATCAACGATGATTTGATGGGTGAGTGATATCGTACGATGATGATGGTTAAGCAAAAAAAAACGGAGAGAGAGAGAGAGCGATGACGACAAGCGAGAGCGAGAGGAATACAGAGAAAGAGAAAACAACCAGACACACCATCACCTTTTTTTGGGCTCGTATACGCGCGTATGATATCTCCTTTGGTTTCTTCTCTTTCTCTCCTCCTTCTCCTCTCTTTCTCTTCTTTGTCAGTCGTCTTTAGTTGTTCTGTTTCGTCTTTAACCATAACTATCATCCAACATTTAAAAAAATATATATTCTGTATTTTTTCATCACTAACCATCAACGACAACGCGTTTCGGTCCACAGCGTTTGTTTTCTTTTATACAAGTGAAGTATCTTTTTTTTGGTTCGTTGATTAAAGAAAGAATGTTTGATCGATATTCACATTTGTTAAATGAAAGTAAAAAAACAATTTCGATAACGTCAGTTATTTCATCATCAATTTGTATTTACAAAAAAAGATCATTCTCACCACCATCATCATCATTACTTTTATCATTCGTTCGCATATCGATATATATAGGTATAAACAAGTGTGAATAAGATAGATTGATAAGAATTGAAATGAAATCTTATTTTTTTTCGACGGTGCGCTCGACAGGTGAGTAATTTAGTTGCGAAAGGGTCATTTGTCTAGTTCGACCGAACGTGTACATAGTTCGAATTTGTTCCATCATCTTCTGATAAGAGAAATGTTGAATATAACATGAATATGTCGAGATATATCTCTATAATCTTGATCGTTGATATTGTTGACAGATTTCATCGAGAAAAGAAAACGACCGAAAGGAAAAAAGGAGGTCGAAAAGAAACCGTTTGCTACATGTGCATATCTACTTATTGCACAATCCACTAGTTCTAATACTAATATACCAGAAAAAGATTGATGATCGTTGACATTTGCGTGTCATGCGAGAGAAAATAGTGCAATAACAAACAACTTGTTGCTATTTTATTAGAGGTAATCAGCAGATGTATTGGGGAATAGTTGTAGAATGTAGATCGAGTGCAGAAAAAGAGAGTTTTCCCCATGTCAATTTCATTTTCTTTCGACAATAATCCTCTCTCCGCTTTCAATATCAACAATTGTTACGATGATTTCATCGTTTTAAAATTTCTTTTTTTTTCTCCATTCGAAGACGAAGAAGAAGGTTAAAAATGCTTTTTGTTTAAGTATCCATTTATACATATTTATATATGTATTGCACGTGAACTAAGAGGAACATCATCGTTATGTCTTTCTGCAGGGTGCATTGTTAAAAAAAAACGTTAGCATAATTGTGTAGTTAGTTATGCCCTTGAAAACAACACGACAACGATATATAACGATGATGATCAGAGGTATCTGCAATTGCATTATACATACAAGAAAATGAGTCGAAAAAAAAAGAGAAAGGAAAAAAAAACGTATGTATATTTATTTGATTGTACACATCTTCAATCATTTAATATATATGTGTGTGTATGAGACACATTCGTTTGTGTGTTCAGTTAAGTGATGACGTTGTCTTTCTCGATTGAGTTAAGTGCTATTTTCCTTTTCATACGTATGTATGTAGCAAAAAAGAAAATCATTGATCAATAAACAATCCGATGCGAATAAGACGATTGACTACAGCTGTAGTTGATCGGCTTGATTCCAGTTGTTGTTGTGATTGTTTTTCTTGTTTTTTGTTGTCATGTGCTTGTAGGATATACTCATTTGTCGGTCGATCAAAAGTAACGATTAACCGAACAACGAATGTATAGACGAGAATTGCGAGTACATATTGATTGGAGACGTATGTGATGTTTTCTCTAGCATCTTATTCTTTCTTTTATTCACATCGCTTTTTTTTCCTTCTTCTTTATCGTGTCAATAGTTCTAAATGTTATCTCTTCTTATATCAATAAAATATTTATGATTTTCTTTTCTTCATCGTTATTCGACTGGTATGTTTATTTGTTACTGTCAAATTATTCAAGGATTCTTTTCATTAATCATGAAGAATATCAAACCCTTGAGTGTGTGTACGTATGTTTGCGCTCGAAATCTCATGACAAGTGCCCTAATCACAAACATCTATTCAATCTGTCTACCTTTCGTTCGGATTTTTCTTTCTCCAGTTATGTTCTAGGCATGCTGGTGACTGATGCGAAAAAAACAGAAGAAGAAAAAGAAAACTTCTGATGAAAAACGAAAGTAATAACTTTCGTTGGCTGCTGTTTATTCACGATATTGACAAGAGTCGATTGTTTTTCTTCTTTTTTTTTCAAAGTCGACGTTCGAAATAAATCGATTTTCTAGTGAAAATATTAGTTTTACTATCGCATACGCCTTGAGAATTCGATAAAGTAACATTTTTATTTTTGATTAAGTTATTTTTGTCCCTCCTAGTTGCATTTTTTTAAATTGATTCCATTTTCGATATCGAATTTTTGATCTTTATGTACATCATGAGGGTGAAGAGGGAGAGAGAGAGAGAGAAATCTTCCATTTGTGATTACTCGTTCAAGTATATGCGAAGGTCAGATACTCTCTATCATTGTATTTATTTACGATTGACGTATTACCTCATCGTATGAATAATTGCTTTTATTCACATGACTGAAAATCATTCTGAAGTTTTTTTTTCTTCTTCACTCGACGAGGTGTTGCAACGCTACAGATCATAATTTTTAAAGTTAAGTTTTAATCGTCCCTGAAATGTCAATGAATAAATCTAGTAAAAATAAATAAGAAGGAAAAATCCAGTCCAATGAAATTTGTCTCGCGACTATCTCAAATTTCGGTCATCTGTCGTAACTTAGAAGAATGCTAATTTCTTTCTGTTATAAGATCTTAACATAGAGAGATCTCGCGACATGGATGACATTTTCATAGCAAAAATAGACGGACAAAACTCATTCGCCCACCTTCTGTTTGATCGATTGACGAGCTACAGTAGGAAAAAATAATCATTATCATTATTTATTTTTTTATCATACTACAGAGAGAGAGAGAGAGACAAAGAGAGAAAAGAAAACTGGAAGATGATAATGATGAAGTTCTATGAATTTCTTCGTTCTATGTCTCATTGAAATACTTTGCTGACAAATGTAAACAGAAAAGGTATTGAACGAATACAGATCTGTACTATAGAAAAATAGATAGCGAACGAGAAAGAGAGAGAGCGAGAGAAAGAAAGAAGAAAAGAGAAGATGATGATGATGATGATTATTCGCTTCTGTGGAGAGAATAGAAGCGATAGAGAAAGTAAGATACGACTTGATTGATATCTCGCAAGGACAAATCGATTGAAGCTTGTGGAAACTATAAACATAAGAAGAAAAGATCAGATATACGCATATGAGAACGACTTAATAAGATGTCATAGTTATTGTCTACTAGATTGAATATATATATATATGTCTCTTCATAACTGTCTAAATAGCTTTTCTTGTTTTCAATAAACTAGTATGGCAAAGTTGACATTCCAAGTTATATTATTTATCTTATACTTTTTTAGACGATGAATATTCTTTTCTCAATCTATCTGTCAATCATCTATTTGACGATTATTAGTGGTGGTGATGCTGCTGTTGTTGTTGATGATAGATGTAAGTTCAAAGAGATCGATAATTATTTAATTTTCGTTGAAATTCTAGTAGCACAAGTTCCAAATATTTTCTCGGAACCATCGGTAAATAATGATGATTATTACGATGGAGATCAACAACCACCGAAAATAGTCGATCTTATTCAATCACCTGATTGTTCGAGTCAATGTCAACCTCATTGGATCGAACCGGTTTTACAACAGAAACAAACTTTAGTCTATCCAACATCGGCATCTGTTTCATTCAAATGTCCGTATCATGCAAAACCAAAACCGAAAATAACATGGTATAAAGATGGACAAGTTTTTCTACCAGAACTAATCGAATTAGTAATTCATTCTTAAGACGATTAGATATCGAATAATTTCTTTGTCTTCGTAGTTTACGATCAGTGATATGTATTTAAATATTTCAAAAGCGACAATGTACGATGCTGGAGTGTACACATGTGTAGTCGAAAATAGTTTAGGCAGACTAAATCGATCGTTTGAATTAATTGTACAAGGACGTAGTCTTGATCGACCTGTATTCATTTCAAAATCAGCAAATTTAACTCAATACGAAGGTGATAATATTACATTAGAATGTTTATTCTATTCGGATTCAAGTCCATTTGTTCAATGGTTCGTTCGACCAGGATCGAAAAATCAAATTGAAGACACTGAATTACGATTTATCAAGGTAAATAAACTAAACATCTTCTTCTTTCTTGTTCATTCGCTGTATCCCATTAAAACGAAACAAAAACAAACAAACCTTCAATCAAATCTCTATCTATCTATAGTTTTCTAATGGATCCAGATTTAGTGTAGGAAAGCGACAGGTAACTTGATTGATCGACAATCACTTCGAATCAATATATTTTTCTTTGCTGTGTGTGTATGCGTATGCTTTTTTTATATTATGAAGTGCATTATTATTTCATGATCTCTACATTGCATGTTTTCATTGATATTGAAGTTCAAAGCAAACATATCTCTAAACGAGAGAATGTATTTTGCTTATATTGAGTTATCCTTGGAAAAAAAACAAGGAAATCTACGTTTTTAAATGTCCATTACGGACTAATTGAGTATATATATATATATTCTGTTCAATAGAATAGATAGTAGTAGCCTCATTTATCTTGGTTCAATGTTCGCCAAGGCAGACGTTCGCCAGTCAATTAATCAGCAATTAACGGAGACGACTATCTTTCATCTTGTTGTCTGCTGAGAGAACAAAATGCTATAAACGATTGAACGTACGTCTGTTGATATCCACTTGTATGGATAGCGTATGTATGTGTTTGATAAGAAACGACAAAGGGAAAAGAAAACAAATGATCAAAAATAAAACAATGGAATCTTTGCTTGGATTGTGTTTGATTTGTTTTTTGTTTTTCTTTGAAAGAAAAATAATGTTTAAACAATCGTTTTCATTTTCTAGGAATATAATCCGCATACAATGACAGAAGATGAAGTGAAATTGTTGAATATTAAACAATTACAACGAAACGATACGGGCGATTATCTGTGTCGAGTTTTGAATGAATACGGTTTTGCTGATTTAATTCATCATGTTGTTGTTTTACCTGGTAAATTCAATGTTTAAACAATGAAAATTTATTTTGACTTATTTCTTGTTTCTTTGCCTTCAGCATCCGAACGTCCAGCAGTATTGAAAAATCCGTTCCCAGGTCGACGAAATCTCATATCGAGTCGTTTGCCCGACGAATTACTTATTGTCATTGCTGCAATCGTTGGTTTAGTTCTCTTAGTTTTCATCATCTTTCTTGTCTATCATTTTCGTAATCAAAAAACATTACGTCAAACTTTATTAGCTACACGAATTTTAGCAACACGGGGCATTAGTAATCTAAAGAGTGTAAGTCGAACGGAAATTGAATTGATTTGAATTGTAAATGAGATATTTATAAATAGAATCAATTGTATCGAAGTGATGTTGATCCGAAAACGAAACGACCATTGATTGAAGATGGTTGTCGACGATTTCCAACTGAAGGAACAATATCAACGATAATCTCATCGTATTACGATGATCAATGTGAATTTTCTCGAGAAAAGTAAAGAGAAAAAAGTTCGATATACATAATTGTTTTTCTTTTGTCGTAGTTTAACAATTGGTCATTTGATTGGTAAAGGAGCATTTGGTCTTGTTTTTCAAGGTTTAGCTAAAGGCATAAATGTTGATGAAAAAATAACAACAGTTGCAATTAAAACTGTTCGAGGTACGTCAACAGAATTGTTCATCAATGTATATTTACATTTTTCGTATACGTTTAGATGATGCAACACCAGATGAAATCGAAAATCTACTCAAAGAATTAGCTGTTATGAAAACAGTTGGCAAACATACGAATATTATTTCATTACTCGGTTGTTGTACTCGAGGAGGTGAAGTGATGTTAATTGTTGAATATGCGAAATACGGTAATTTACGTGATTATCTTCGACGAAAACGTCCGCCTGGTCACGTTCTTTCGGGATCATTTGAACAAGATGAAAACGATGATTCATATAAACAAGATGATAATGACGAACTTATTCAATCATTATCAACTATTGATTTGATTCTATTTTGTTTACAAATTGCAGCTGGAATGGAATATTTACATTCGAAAAAAGTAGAAAACGAATTCATTTTATTGTTGATTTTCAATGTGTTTTTTTTTCTTCCAGTGTATTCATCGTGATTTAGCAGCACGTAATGTTTTATTAGCAGAGAATCGTATTTGTAAAATTGCTGATTTTGGTTTGGCAAGAGATTTGACACAAACATATTATTATCGAAAACAAACTGATGTAAATTTGTTTTTCAAAATAGAATTCGATTTGATAGAAAATTTTCTCGGTGTTTAGGGCCGTGTGCCAGTTAAATGGATGAGTCCCGAAGCATTGTTTGATCGTAAATTTTCAACGAAAAGTGACGTTTGGTCATTTGCAATTTTATCTTGGGAAATTATGACGTATGGTGGCACACCGTATCCATCGATTGCTGCTGAGAATTTATTTGATTATTTAAAAAATGGTAATCGAATGAATCAACCGGCTAATTGTCCAAATGAAATGTAAATCCAAACTAAAATCTGATTTCAGAAAAAGAAAACGAAAGTTTATCTTTTTAGTTTTCAATTGATTGCATCATGTTGGACATTCAAAGAAAATCTACGTCCAACATTTACACAAATTTGCGAAAATCTTCGACGTTATTTGTACGGCTCATCGCCGATTGACTATTCGGATTTAGATTACGTTGATTTTCCATCGATATCATCGCCATCAATCAGTGATTTCGCGTCGACAACTGTTCTACCTGCATCAACATCGGGCATTGCCACCGATACAAATAGTCATAGTCAAACAACGACAACATCATCATCATCATTATCTTAATTCTAGTTTAGAAAATCACCTATCTTTTCTACTCAATAATCATCTCGTTTGTTCGACAATCAGACATACTTTTTTTTTCGTCTCACGTACAGTATTTTTTTTTAATGTATATAGATTTACCGAACCTTTCTCTCTCTCTCACTCTTTTATTATTGTTGTTGTTGTTTTTTGTTTGTGTCAAATATTTTTTTTATTACGTCTATTTGCAATATATAAAGCAAAAGAAGAAACTCTGAAATACACGATTTAATCTTCATAATTATGTTTGCCAAGTTTTCGTATTTATTCTATAGAATAAAAACAAAAACAAATGATATTTGTTTCGCCAATAAATACAATTACACTTGATTGTTCAGGAAATGTTCTACCAAATGCTATTTTACTTGCTGATATTGATGGAAATAAAGTACGAAAGACAATTGACAAAATATTAAAAAACATTTTCGTTGTAGAACAATGAACTGTTGGTTGGCACACAGGAAGGTGAACTGTTGATTTTCAAAGTATTTCGAGGACAAAACAATGCACAACTATGGAGACGAGGACAAGGACTTGGCTTTGTGAGTTTTGAAAATGAAAAAAAAAATGCAATGAAATGAAATTTTCAGATCACAGCTGTTACTGTTGGTCAATTAACAACAAGTTCGACTGAATATCGACCGATTATTTGCGTAGCAAATGCCGAAGGAGCAATTCATTTATTTGTTCTTCGAGCAAATGTAACCGAAGAGAAAAAAAATATGATAAACATTTGCTTCTGTTTAGTCGACACGAAGTCGTGTTCGTAGTGCCGGTGGTACGATCAGTAGTGGCAGTCGAAATGATTCGAAACTACAATTACAAGGATCGTCATCATCTGCATCAAACGATGACGAACAACAACAGATTCAAGTCGCATTTAGTCAACAATTGATATGCAATCCGAAATGTTTAATTATTCAAGGTAGATGAATGTAAGTTCGCTATTTTTCGTTTTAAAAGTCAATTTTTAGAATTCAACGACTATGAAAAACAATTAATTATCGGTTATTCAAATCGAATAATTCGAATTTTTACTTCAATGATTACCGAAGATTCGGAGGGACGATTAGCAGGACGATTTATTTTGAAACATGTCTATAATATTGCTGGACACATTTGTACGTTGAATTCACGGCGTTTGTCAACGAAAGATTATGAGCTCGTTGTTTCACAACCAGGAGGAAATCTTCTACGATTTAATCCGAACGAAGAAAAACGTAAGAAAAACAAAACAAATACGTGAACTATGTATGCATTTGTTTAGCCCGAGTATTAGCAACAGATATGTGTAGTAATAGTGGAGAGACGGGATTCAGTGAAGCGGTAGCACTTGAAAAATTCGGACAAGATGTTGTTTATGCAGCAATATCTGGTGGTAGGAGAAAAACTAATTATTGAATGGCATATTCTTGACGAAGAACTTTTTGTTTAAGATCGTATCGATATTTTTCATAGTCAATTAAATCGAATTATAAAAACTATATCATCAGTTGTTAAAACCGGTTATCTATGTAGTTTAAAAGTTGGACCGACAACGGTAAGAAAAATTGTTTGTTTTTGTTTGATTCAAAATGAATTTTTCAAAATAGAAAGATGATTACGATCAATTAGTAACAGTTTCATCTGTTGACGGCGACACATTTATTGTCGATCAGCATGGAAATTTAACCTGTTTTCGTCCACCATTGTCATCTAATACGGGCTGTGCCGGTGATAGTGATTCAATTGGAACTACGAATTTTTTCGATCAGATTCAAGCATTTACATGTGGTCTATTCGGTGACAATAATATGTTTTGTTTTATCTATGTTTTAACGCATAATGATAAAATTATGATTGTACATTCGATTGAAATCACGAATACGAATACAAAGAATCTTCTAGCAGTATTAGATGAGAAATACGAAGACGGTAAATTTAAAGAAATCAATTATGATTTGAATTTTTATTCGAATTTTTTCTTTTTTAGTTGTGACGGAACCGGAAAAACTACGAGATATTCTTCATTCAAGTCATTAAATTCAGTTAATCGAAAATTTCATTGCATTTTTTGTTCTTGTTGTTGTTAATTTAAAAAAAAACGCAAATAAAATGTCTGAAAATCACAAGATAATGTTTTTTCTTTTTCGTCTTCTACTTCTTTTTTTACTGATTAACTCTATTATTATCTCGAAATAGCAGTCTCTAATTTTCATGCTAATTATATCTTGATGGTTTAGTCGTCTTTGAATATTACCATCAGAAATATCTCGATCTAGTATAGTTTATTGTTTCTTTTTCTTCTTCTACTGCTGCTTGTTCAATAGTTAAGCAGTTTGACATTGAATTATGTCTGAAATATGCCCGATTCGTTTTCTAATTAAATTGTTTTCCTAAGAACCTGTCATCTCCACACATGTAGATGAGTTTTTTGTAATCTAGATGTATATATTTGTGAGATTGGTGAGAAAAGTAATCTGTATACGAATAGTACAAGATTCGTTCTCTTGAGGTTAACAAATAGAAGAAGAAGACAACAACAAAAAAAGAAACTAATCGTATCTTATAAATTTAAAGGACAATCATTTCCTGTGAATTCGAGAAAAAAGATTTCTCTTTGTTGTTACTGTTTTGATTATTCAAATTTTGTTTATCTTACGATAAAATCTCTGATAAGGGAAATGTCTGAAACTTAGCGTCCTCTTTTTGCTAAAGATTATTATTAATTGGAAAAATCTTCCATCAATCCATCGACTGTCAGTCGTCGTTATTTTTCTTCGCATTTGTTTTTTTTTCTTCTCCGTTCTCTCTTACTATCGTGGGATAGAATAGCTTTTGGCTTTCCCATTCGTATAGAGATTTTCCTCCTTCTTTTTTCTCTCACTCTCTCTGGTTCCTTCTTCTTGTCGAAAGACAGATATGTCCACTCTATCATATCTTTCTCTTTTCCTTGTTGTTGTCGTCACAAAACTAATGACTCATTCTCATCTCAATTGACACATAATGCTACTTTGTACTATTCTTTGAAAACTCGATTCGCAGAGTACTTCCGGTGTTCTATACGTAGAATAATTCTGTTTTTTTACCGACATGCAAAGTGGTCCGCCTGACAATGCTGTTACGTATAAATTAGTTGTCGTTGGAGAAGGTATGAAAAATGAGCTAATTTATTTTGTATTCGATAATTTGTTATTGTTGTTGTTGTTGTTGTTTTTTTGTCAAGGTGGTGTCGGAAAATCTGCTTTGACGATTCAAGTAAGATTTTTATTTATTCAAAATGAGAATAAAAAAGAAAAGAAGAAATGTATGTATAGTTCTTTCAAAAAATGTTCGTCGAAGATTATGATCCAACGATCGAAGATAGTTATATTCAACATGTCGAAGTCGATCGACAAGTTTGTGTACTTGACGTTCTTGATACTGCTGGTCAAGAAGAATTTTCTGCTTTACGCGAACAATACATGCGTAAAGGCGATGGTTTTCTCATTGTTTATTCTGTTATTGATTCTAATTCATGTAAAAACACAAGACAATTCTATAATCAAATCCTTCGTGTTAAAGATCGGTAATTGTTTTCAAAAGAAATTTATCTACAATCTTGAATTATTTAGAAAATCTTATCCAATGATTCTTGTTGCAAATAAAATTGATTTAGTACATTTGAGAAAAATTTCCGAAGAAGAAGGCCGAGAATTGGCTGATGAATTACAAATTCCATATATTGAAACAAGTGCTAAAGTACCACCGATTAATGTTGAAGCTGCTTTTCATGAACTTGTTCGAGCAATTCGACAACAAAGTCAAAATTCAAGTCAAAATTCAAATAAAAAGAAACGAAAAAAACGTCGATATATCAATCGTTGTCGATTAATGTAACAGATCATTGATAAAGCAAAATCTTAGGCAGCAAAAGCGCAAAACAAGACACAAGAAATCGATAGTTTTTCTGTTTGTTATATATATATTTTCTTCTTCTTCTTTCTTTGTAAGCTCGTTTTTTATTCTTTTACGTACGCGTGTGTATTTCATTTTATGGCTCAATTAGATCTTCTTTTTTTCCTTGTTAATAATTTGCATGTATATTCAGACAAAGAAATAAACAAAAATTGAGAACATTATATGAGACAGTAATTGAAACCTCAGATGTCGTAACTAGTAGAACAGATTGCACCAAAGTAAATCCGTTGAAACGATGTCACACTAATCACAAAAAAGGATAAAACACATCGTATATGGTTGAATTATCATACGTATATATTTTCTATAATTGGTAAGTCAATATTTTCCCTTCTGTGAAAGATTATCACAAGATTATACTACATTTTTTTCTATCTCTTATTCTTCTCGACTCTAATTTCTATGCAAAAAAAGAAAGCTACATGATGCATTCACAAATCTCGCTTATTTTGACAATAATTATCCTCAATTACGTAAGAAAATACACTATTATCTTTTGATGTCCAATTTCTCGGTTAATTTCATAGATACAATGTCAATCGCAACGATCATTCTCGATTGATTATGATAATAATACATTTCTCAAAGATGGAAAACCATTTCAATATGTCAGTGGATCTATTCATATGTATCGTGTACCGATGGCATATTGGTATGATCGACTTAATCGAATGAAAGCAGCAGGATTAAACGCTATACAAACATATGTCTTTTGGGATCAACATGAAAAAGTACAAGGTGTTTATGATTTCGAAGGCAATAATGATTTAGTTGCGTTTATTAAAATAGCACAATCATTAGATTTACTTGTTATTCTACGTGTTGGACCGTGAGTAGAATTCATTGAATGATTTCTCGATATTGTTGCTGTTATTACTTGAGATATATTTGTGGTGAACATGAATTTGGTGGATTTCCATGGTGGCTTTTACGAAATACAACTGATATTAAATTTCGACAGATGAATGATGGTGCAAACAATCTTGTTCATTCTTACAACCTCTAATTCCATTTCCTTTTCGTAGTTTATATTAAAGCTGTGACTCGATGGATGAGTATTCTTTTGCCAAAGATGTGGCCATTATTATATAGTAACGGTGGGCCAATTATTTCTGTTCAAGTAGAAAATGAATATGGCAGTTATCCAACGTAAGTGACTACTTCGTCAAGTTGTAATAAAAAGAAAACTAGATATTATTAAGATGCGATCATGGATATATGCGATATTTGCGTGATATATTTCGTGAATATTTGGGAGACAATGTGGTTTTATTTACGGTTGGTATGTTCATTGAGAACGTTATTTTATGAATTCTAAAACCGTATCCTCTGTAGATGATAATGTAATTGAACATTTACGGTGTGGAACAGTTCAAGGTGTCTATGCTACTGTTGATTTTGGTACTGATGCTGATATCACTCAATCATTTGACTGTCAACGACAGTATGCACCACATGGTCCACTTGTTAATACAGAGTTTTATGTTGGATGGCTCGATCTTTATGGTCATGAGCATTCAACAGTTTCGACAGAAGCGACTGTTAAAACTCTCGATGACATGTTAGCTATGGGTGTGAATGTCAATTTTTATATGTTTCATGGCGGTACAAACTTTGGATTTACGTCAGGTTAGTTTTATGAATGATTGAAATTTATTTATTTTATTTCATAGGTGCAAATCCTGAGTATACTCCACAGCCAACATCGTACGATTATGATGCACCAATATCAGAATCAGGTTTTTTTTAGTGTGACTAGCCAAAAAAAAAAACTCATTCGTTATTTAAAAAAAGGTGATATCACATCGAAATTTCTCGCTATTCGAAACGTTATTGGTAAATATTTACCGCTGCCTTCATCACCTATACCAACTAATAATACTAAGAAAGCATATGGAACGGTTGAACTAACATTTGTAATCATCATTCTACTTCATATATGTCATATTTTTATTAGTACAATATTTTTAGAAACAATCATTGTTGAGTTATCTTAAAACAAATTCACCACATTGTGAAATATCGATCTATCCGAAAACATTTGAACAACTTGGACAAGTAGCTTGATATTTCTAATCTAATTAAATTTCATATGACAGATATCGATTATTGTTAGAACACTGCGTTTGTTGTTTATTCAACAATACTCAATGATCCAGAAGTAGAAGGGAAAGTACTTGATTTAGCAGGCGTGCATGATTATGCTTATGTGCTGTTGGGTGAGGTAACTAACATTGTTACGAAAATCATCTCATGTTTACAGAATAATATCATAGAAATCCATTGGAACTGCATATCGAAGTAATAGTTCATCAACTAAACTTACGATCCGAGTAGCAGACAATAAAGAAACAACTTTGAATATCATTGTGGAAAATATGGGTCGACTCAATGATGGAACTGATCTTTTAGATACTAAAGTAAAATAAATATAGTAAAATGTATCCTGCATAACTGATTGCTCATTTTAATTTCATAGGGTTTCATAAGCAATGTTACATTGAGTGGTGAACTTCTTCTCAATTGGAATATGTGTATTTCTGGACCACTTTTCGATCAAGCTCCAAACATTCAACTCCATTCATTATCAAATTCTAATTCTCACTTATTTAGTTTTGATCCAAATGCACCAAATATCTATACAGGAACATTTTCAGTACCAGATAAAACTCCATCTGATACATTTCTTCTTCCAATGGTTGGTTCGAATAATTATTGGCATAAAGGTATTGCTTATGTAAACGAACAAAATCTCGGTCGATATTGGCCAGTGATGGGACCACAAGTTACACTTTACACGCCAGGTGTATGGTTAAATCCATCTGGTGATAATTCATTGACAATAATCGAATTGTTATCATCAGCATGTGGCAATGAGCAAACATGTTCACTACAACTTGTTGATTATCCAATTCTATCTATGAAGACATTTTAGTTATTGCAGTTCTAGATAATCGTTATGAATCACTCAGAGTATCGCAGTAGACCATCTGTCGCAAAAATCTCACGTTTTCATTTTCAAACAATTGAATATAGCCTTGATAAGTCCTGTTTATAATTTTCTCTTATCTTCATATGGTCTAAACTGTCGCTCTTATCGAAAACCCCTTGAGTCTTTTGCGTTTTTATTTCAGTTTATTTTTATATAAGCAAACTAGAGCATGTACTTCCACCTGAGTATTTTGCTCGCACTTATTATTGGCTTCTTTGTAAGACAATCGATTTCGTTTGAATATAGAATTGAACAAGTTTATTATTTGCTTAGGTACAATGTCAATCACAACGATCATTCTCGATTGATTATGATAATAATACATTTCTCAAAGATGGAAAACCATTTCAATATGTCAGCGGATCTATTCATATGTATCGTGTACCGATGGCATATTGGCATGATCGACTTAACCGAATGAAAGCAGCAGGATTAAACGCTATACAAACATATGTCTTTTGGGATCAACATGAAAAAGTACAAGGTGTTTATGATTTCGAAGGCAATAATGATTTAGTTGCGTTTATTAAAATAGCACAATCATTAGATTTACTTGTTATTCTACGTGTTGGACCGTAAATTAACAGAGATAAATTTTAATATTTATAATAGAATATGATTTTGATTTTGATAGGTATGGTTGTGGTGAACATGAGTTCGGTGGATTTCCATGGTGGCTTTTACGAAACACTACTGATATTAAATTTCGACAGATGAATGATGGTGCAAACAACCTTGCTCATTCATACACCCTCTAATTCTATTTTGTTTTCATAGTTTATATTAAAGCTGTGACTCGATGGATGAGTATTCTTTTGCCAACGATGCGGCCATTATTATATAGTAACGGTGGACCGATAATTTCTGTTCAAGTAGAAAATGAATATGGTAGTTATCCAGCGTAAGTATCATTGGATTTCGATGATAAGTAAATGATTATTATGATTCAGATGTGATCATGGATATATGGGATATTTACGTGATTTATATCGTCAATATTTAGGTGACGATATTGTTCTATTTACTGTTGGTCAGTATTTTACATAGATATATTTATGATGCGAAATATGAGAAATTTAGATGGTGATGGTGACGGATATTTACGATGTGGAGCAGTTAATGGCACATATGCAACGGTTGATTTCGGTCCTGGAGCTAATCTTAATCAGTCATTTGCTACTCAACGTCACTATGCACCACATGGTCCACTTGTTAATACAGAATTCTATGCTGGTTGGCTTGATCTTTGGGGTCATAATCATTCTACGGTTTCAACAGAAGGTATTGTTAAAACTCTCGATGGAATGTTATCTATGGGTGCGAATGTTAATTTTTATATGTTCTATGGTGGTACAAACTTTGGATTTACGACAGGTTAATATATACATCGATATTTATTCAAATTATAACTGTCTTTTTTTTTCGATTATCTAGGAGCTGATCCTGGTTATAATCCACAACCAACATCCTACGATTATGATGCACCCATATCTGAGCCAGGTTAGTTCATACTTTGACATTAATCAATGTTGTTTATGTATGTATATATATCAAGGCGATATTACGTCTAAATTTATCGCTATTCGAAATGTCATTGGCAAATATTTACCATTACCAAGTGATCCTATACCAGCTAACAATACGAAGAAAGCATATGGAACTGTTCAATTGACATTTGTAATCATCATTCTACTTCATATACGTAATATCTTTTTTTGTTAATACAATCTATTTAGAAACAATCATTGTTGAGTTATATTAAAACAAATTCACCACATTGTGAAACATCAATCTATCCGAAAACATTTGAAGAACTCGGACAAGTATATCAGTTTCATTTTATTATTATTATTTTGATCAATCAAATAACTACTACTATTTAGAATCAAGCTTTCGTCGTTTATTCGACGGTACTCAATGATCCAGAAGTAGAAGGAAAAGTATTGGATCTGAGTGGTGTGCATGATTATGCTTATGTTCTACTCGGTGAAGTAAATAATCGAATTGATAAATGTCTTTTTTTGAAATTTATTATATCATGTGATAGAAATCAATCGGAAGTGCATATCGAAGTAATAGTTCATCGACTAAACTTACAATTCAAGTATCAGGCAATAAAGAAACACATCTGAATATCATCATCGAAAACATGGGTCGATTAAATTATGGTGGCAATCTTTTCGATATGAAAGTATATTGAATAGTATCGATCGTCATTTTGAATATACAAAAGATTCTATTTTTTATATAGGGTTTGATAAACAATGTGACATTGAATGGTGAAACTCTTCTCAATTGGAATATGTGCATCTCTGGGCCACTTTTCGATAAAGCTCCGAATAAGTTTACTCAAAATCAACTTCAAGAGTACATTCAATTCTATTCATCATCAAATTCTAATTCTCATTTATTTAGTTTTGATCCAAATGCACCAAATATCTATACAGGAACATTTTCAGTACCAGATAAAACTCCATCCGATACATTTCTTCTTCCAATGGTTGGTTCGAATAATTATTGGCATAAAGGTGTTGCTTATGTAAACGAACAAAATCTCGGTCGATATTGGCCAGTGATGGGACCACAAGTCACACTTTACACGCCAGGTGTATGGTTAAATCCATCTGGTGATAATTCATTGACAATAATCGAATTGTTATCATCAGCATGTGGCAATGAGCAAACATGTTCACTACAACTTGTTGATTATCCAATTCTTGATAAGAAAACAACACTCGGTGCACCTGCTCTATTTAAACGAAATTTATAATAAATTTATTTTTGATTGGTAGTTTGAGAAAAAGTGTCATCTTATTAGAAGATCTTTTATGATTTGAACAAAATAAGAATTACAATAATTATTTTAAGCTGCACGTCATTCTAGTTTTTTTTTCTTATGGTAAGACGCTAAATTGCAAATACTTGGCGGGGGTTAACAATCTCGTTGATATTTATCTACGCAGTTCTATCAACAAATACAGAGTACATCATTATCAAACAAAGAATTTCAATTCGATCGACCGGAATTTGTTCTTTCTCTATATGAATGAATAATCATATGTTTCGACTATAAACTGTACCATTAAATTTAAAAGAGACTATTTTACATACAACTCTCGTCATCAAGAGTAAATGCCGGTAAAGTATCACTCAAGAAAACAACCTTTGTGTATATCATATATTATATTTGTGCATTTTATCGTGTCTTTTTTCGTTCGATTGAGTTTAAGGTTTTTTTTTCTTTCTTCCTTTCTGTAAGAAATCTAATATCAAGGTACCATATGTATATAGTTACAATGATAAGACATATACAGAGAAAATAAAACAACGGCAACAATAACGTACTTCAATAGAAATTTTCGAAGTGTATAATAAAATCTTCAAGTCTTCTTGTTGTTTCAAACGAAATCAGATTATAAAAATATGTCGAAATCAAATAAGCAACACGGTAAATTTTCTCCTTGACTATGGAATTTATGATTTCTTATTCTATCGAATAGTTGTATCGACAACTGCTAATCAATCAGCTCGAGTACAGTCTATTGATTATACGGCACTCGATACATTTCGGTAAAGAGCAAGAACTCATCTCAGAAAAAAATTGTTTATAATTGAAGTAAATATCGGAAATTATTTTCAGACGAGAAATGATACAGAAAGAAGAAGAATCTAATCGTACATGGAAAGCTAAATATGATCCATGGTTGATCAATGGTTATCAGCAAGTAATAGTCATTGTTATTAATCATAGTCAACAAATATCTCCTAGATGTATGACAATGTATTTAAAATGCGCAATAAATCAAGTTCGATTCATGTGAGTTCTCTTCAACGTCCTGAATGGCAGCAACCAATCGATATTCTCCCACCAATAACCAAACGTTTACCAGGACAACGTCGTCGACGTATCCTAGGCTCATTTCCTCAGACTGAAAACGATGTGAGTTGCAGTAGAAAATCCAAACCAAGGCAATTTCTTTTGAAATAACATAAATTTTGATCGATGACATACTTCCTTATGAAGTAATTGATGTATATGACAAAGGAAACAAAGATCTTTATTGAGTATAGACAAATCAGCAATAAAAAGATATTGTTTTTTTATACAAATAACATCGATCATTGCTTTTATATGTTATTAGAAAATTGGTTGGCGTTTATTACCCGAACAGGCAATAGATATCTATGGTTCGAACTCAGCAAATATTCCTCCGTTACCAAGTCGATACAAGTTCTCAAGTTGCCCTGTAGAAAGTTTTTCATAATTACTAATGAGCAGTTTTGATCTTTGTAATAGTTGTATTTGTATACGAATAAATAAATAATAGAAATTCAATTAATGGACAATGATCAATGCATCAATTGACCGTTGCCTATGGTCTGTCTAATACTTTATCATCATTCGAGCCGAGCAAAGAAGAAAAAAAGAAGACGAAGAAGAAAAGAAAAAAGAAAAGAAAAGAAAAGAAAAGAAAGAGAACATTGTTATAGAAAAAAAAAGCTTTTTCGTTGCGTTCTTTCTTCTTTGCGTACTCGTCCTCTCTGACTCTTTTTTTGACAATTACGAATAAGCAATGGTGCCGTTTATTCCTGCTACTGCTATTGCTCGACGACGATGATCGTTGCAAAAGAGAAAGAGAGCAGAAAGCAGTAAAAAAAAACGCAGAACGTGCATTTTTTTTAGTGCATGGAGTCGTATATATATATGTGTGTGTGTGTGTGTGTGTGTGTGTGCGCATCCAATCTCACTAGTTGTTCGCATATTTACAGATATTCAAGTCGAAAGAAAACGCCCGTGTGAAATTATCGAGATGATTTCCTTTGTAAAAATATCATTTTAATCGCTATTCAGGATGATCTAATTATCTATCTATCAGATAAGACTAATCTTGTCAGTAGTCATGTCCTTGAATTACTTTTTAACAAAACGACGAAAACAATGTCTGTCAATATTATTCATCCAATATCTGATCAACATCCCCGCTAATCTCTTTATTTTACTTTGACGCGAGTATTTTTCTTATCAGATCTTGTTGTTTTTTTTGTTGTAGATTTTTTTGTAATTCAAATTTCAAAACCAAATTTATCATGGGACACAAAGGAACTAAACATAAGAAAGATTTAACTCATCTTTCCGAAGAAGAAATCGATCGTTTAACTAAAAATACGACTTATTCAAAGCAACAAATTCAAGATTGGCATCAAGGATTTCTTCGGTATGAACAAATAAACGAAAGAAAAAAATGCCCTTTTTTCTTTTTTCATCGTTATACAAAATCAAATAATTTGTTCTTTTTCTCTGTACATAGTGATTGCCCAAATGGCAAACTGGATAAAAAGAAATTTTTAGAAGTGTACAAAGTATATTATTTATTTAGCAATTCATATGTAAACTTTGTCATTTTATTATAGAAATTTTATCCTGAAGGCAAAGCAGAAAAATTCTGTGGACAAGTTTTTAAAACATTCGGTAGATTTCAACGTTTTTTTTTCCTAAATAAAACAGATAATTAACTAATGAAATTATTTAGACTCGGATGATAATGGTTATATCGATTTCGTTGAATTTCTCATTGCTGTTAATATCACATCGCATGGTTTGTTCTTTAGAGAATTTATTCTTTGGAATTAATTTGCGGTTTCTTTCTTTTTTTTTCTTTTTGTCTCAGGTGATATTCGAGAAAAACTTCGACTAGCTTTCGATATGTACGATATGAATAAAAATGGAAAGGTAATTATGATTATTTTCGAATTTTGAATATATTCAAAAGATAAGTCTATTTCGATGGTACAATGAACTATGTTAAGAAATTCTCATGAGAATTTAAATGAGACTAATAAGAGTTCATATATTCAATATAGTATATATATATATATATTTTTCCCTAAAAATGCAGAAGAAGAAGAAAAAAGAACTAATCAAATTTTTTTCTATATAACTTACGCTCGTTTAGTATTATATGCGTATATATAATATATTGATTGATATGAAAGAAAAATAGTGAAGTCCATCTGTTAGACATTCATATAATTCGCATATCTTCTAATTTTTTTCTCGTTACAATTGCCAATTGACATTATTCTTCGAGAGAGAAAGAATCTGGATAAACATAAGTTCGGATGTTTCCTCTGTTTTGATAATGAGTGATGAGAATATATATATGCATATAGTATCGCATCAACGCACACAGTGATTGTTTAATATAATCGCGCTTTCGACATACAACACCAATCGTATGACTAAATAAACTGAATACAAATTAGATTTATTCAGATGCGCCTCGTCCAATGATAAGAATGATTCGTTTTCTCTTTCATTTATCGTAAATAAAGGCGAAAAGTCAAGTAATCGATGAGCGTAGCGTATAAAAAGAAAAGCTGTACGGATGAATAATGATATTATTCAGTCTTTTTCTTTTCGCTCATCGTTAACACGAGTGAATAAAATTTATTGACGTAATTATGGGAAAGTCGAATAGTAAAACTGTTAGTACAGAATTAACAGATGATGCTATTGAACGTCTAACAAAAAATTCGAGTTATACACCCGAACAAATTCGACAATGGCATGCAGCTTTTCTACACGATTGTCCAGATGGAAAATTAACTCCACGACAATTCACTGAGGTTTATAAAAAATTCTATCCTGAATATGAAGCAGAGGAATATACTTCTCATGTGTTTGTTACATTCGACACTGATCGCAATGGTTTTATCGATTTCACTGAGTTTCTACTTGCAGTTAATATCAATTCGAATGGAAGTGTTAAGGATAAACTTGGTCTTACATTTGATATCTACGATATTAATAAAAATGGACAAGTAAGCATAGAAAATAATAGCGAAGTCAAGTGCATACGTATGCGTCATTATTAATCGATCTTTTTTTTTTAATATTGATTGAACATGTTGATAGAGATAAGTAGTTTCGAAGTGATTAATACCTTTTGTTGAATAATCGTTGATGTTAAGATGAATAATGATTTCATTTACTCTTTCGTTTAGATCGATAAAAAAGAAATGACCAAAGTCATAACGGCTATTTATGATTTGTTAGGTATGTTTTTTTGGTTATTGAATATCGATGGAAGTATTGTTTTTTGTTTGTGTTTCGTTGTAGGCGAAGAAAATCGTAAAGGAGATAATGCACCTGACAATCGTGTGAAGAAAATCATGGACAAATTAGATATCAATGATGATAAAAATATTTCACGAGATGAATTCGTTGAAGGCTGTCTGAAAGATGATGTTCTCCGACAACTATTGGCACCTAACGTTTAAAACTCAATTCCAACATCCTTATAATAACGAATTTGGATTTTATTTTTCTCTCTCTCTCTCTTTCTCACTAATTAAATCTATCTGTCTACCAGATTTTTATTTCGATTAGTTCTATTCAATTGCTTGCTTTATTTGTTTTGTATATGTATGGTAATAATTTAGAGCGTCGTTTGCTTTGTCTTCTCCTTCTTCTTCTTTTTTTAAAGAAAACATTCAATATCGTTTGTTTGTCGTTTTCTTTTTCATTTTTAAAATACTGCTTCCTTTTTGTCCTTTTATTCATATCCTTAAGTTTTTTTTTCAGGCTCATTTCTTATGTCTTCGCAAAAACAAAAGGAACAACTGTTCGTGCCATAGTGATGTTCAATGAATATCTGTATACGATTCAAAAATAAATAAATAAATAAATAAATAATAAAATACCAACGAGATTTTGATGATTTGACAAAAAGCAAAACGAAAAACACTCTTGCCAAAAAATTCGGTTATCGTCAAGCACATGCTTTCGTATGAAGATGATGATGCCACCGGCATGAATAATTATATTATAGTCAACATTAAACAAAAAGGAAAACAAATCATGTTATGATTAGATGTCTCTCCCTACGCCTTGCAGACTTAGTCAATTTGCTGCCATTTATCGACTCGGAAAAGAAAAAAATTCTTATTAGATGTTATGCATAAAGAATTATGTACGTGTGATAGACGAATTTATATGAATGTTATTCAGCGAAACGTGATATATAATAAAATAATGTGCAAACATTGAAATCGATGCTATATTATAAAGTTATCAGTCATTTGACAACAGTGTTACTTTACTCTATTGATTGTTTGATTGAGATTTATCGTTCAAACTCTCTCGACTTCAATTACGTAAAATTCGTTTTTTTCATTTTGACAAGATTCTATCTTTGTACCAATAATTTTTATCTATTTACTTCTCCTCTTTCGTTTTCTTTTCTCTTTCTTCTCTGATTACTTTTCTTCATCATCTCTAAACAACAAAAAAAAACGAAAGAAAAACAAAACGACTTACACTATCAACGAAATAGATAGAAAAAAAAACGAATATCACAGCTCATCAAAACAGTTGTGCTTGTCTTGTCTAATAAAAGCTAAGAATTAATTATCATGGCAAGCAGTGACTCAGAAACAGAAACACATTCGAAACCGAATTTCTTTCAACGAATATTTTCATCGAGAGGTTCGAATGCTTTGGGACTTTCGTCTTCACATCGAATGCGAACGAGTTCAATACTCAATCCAAGTTTTGTATCATTAAATGAATTGTTACGAATGAAACGAACAACAGAACAATCGCCAATGACTATCGATGAATCTTTAGTTGATATTTCAGTCAATGCTGAATCAGATATTTCATCATTAGTAGATCGATCAAGAGGAACGATGGGTACGTTTAACTCAGCACGTGTAAGTTGTGTACTTTTGATAAGAATGAATATAAACAAAAAACTTCGTATAGATTGCAACAGCAGTACCTAATCGAACACATTATGCTGACTGGTCAACAATTGATTGGCTAGGTGATCATGCACGAGATCGTTTGAGACATCAAATAATTACTGAACAACGAAAAGATTCTCTATGGAAACGTTTTGTTGCATATCATGATGCATTTTCTGGATGGTTTGCTAGTCGATTTCGATGACTGACTATCTTTCTATTTAATTTTGAAAATTATTCTTAGGTTTTGTGTGTTTTTACTTGCAATCAACATTGGTATAATTGCAGCTATAGTTGATATTAGTGCTTCGTGGTTAACAAGCATTAAAACTGGTATATGTCTACCGGCGTTCTATCTATCAAGAGAACAATGTTGTGTATGTGGATGTCAATCTTTTTGCATGTTTTGAATAGTATTATTCCTAGTGGTCAGATTCGAATCAAACTTATGACAAATATCATCATGTTTCTTGTGAACATTGGTACGAATGGTCACGTCTTTTTCATATAAGTCCTGAAACAGCAGGAGAATATATTGTTGATTATATAGCGTACATCGTTTTTGGTAAATAGAATTTGTGATTAAGTTTGAAAATGAATTCAATTCAGGTTGTATGTTTGCTGCAACATGTGCCGTTTTTGTCAAAACTTTTGCACCTTATGCGTGTGGCAGTGGAGTACCAGAAGTCAAAACTATACTATCAGGATTTATTATTCGTGGTTATTTGGGTAAATGGACATTATTAATCAAAAGTCTTGGTATGGTTTTAGGCAGTAGTGCTAATCTATTATTAGGAAAAGAGGTAGTTCGTATTGAACAGGTGTCTGATTGTTGTTTCTTTTTTGCTAGGGTCCATTCGTTCATAGCAGTTGTTGTTGTGGCAATATTTTTACACGTTTATTTCCAAAATACGGTCAAAATGAAGCAAAAAAACGTGAAATTTTATCAGCAGCTGCTGCTGCCGGTGTATCCGTTGCTTTTGGTGCACCTATTGGTTTGTCATTTTTCTTTTCTTAACAAAAATCACATTCTTTTTGTCTTTGCAAATCTACTTTTAGGTGGAGTTCTATTTAGTTTAGAAGAAGTCTCGTATTATTTTCCATTGAAAACTCTCTGGCGTTCATTTTTCTGTGCTATGGTTGCATCATTAATCGTTAAACTTCTTTCACCATTTGAAAATCAACATCTCGGTCTTTTCTATATCGGAAATAAATATCGTTGGTTCTACTTTGAAATGATTCCATTTTTCATTCTCGGCATACTCGGTGGTTTATTTGGTGCGTTGTTTATTAAATTAAATCTTGCCTGGTGTAAACGACGAAAACAAACATGGCTAGGACGATATCCTGTTATTGAAGTTATTGTCATTGCTTTGATAACATTAATTATTTCGTATCCGAATCCGTACACACGTATGCCAATGTCAGATTTAATTCGTCGACTGATTTCACCCTGTGAATCGGATGATGGTAGTTTGTTATGTGATTATCAGAGAAATAGTACGTCGGCCTACGAAAAAAATGATATTGCAAAACCATTGAAGTAGATTCTTCTTTTTTTTTGTATTGACTTTTGAGATTTGATTCTTTATGAATTAGTGGAGTATGGTTGTCCGTAGGTTTACTCTGCTTAGCTTTATTTACACAAACGATTTTGTTTATTTTTACATTTGGTATAAAAATTCCTTGGTTTGTATTCGAATTTAAGATTCATAAACGAGAACTTGCTTTTGTATATTCATAAATACTTTTAGTGGTCTCTTCATTCCATCGATGACATTAGGTGCTATAACAGGTCGAGTTATTGGTATTCTACTCGAAGCACTTGTTTATTATTGGCCCGATTTTTTTCTTTTCGCTGCTGAATGTAGTAACGCTGATGAACAATGTGTGGTACCTGGTTTCTATGCTATCATTGGTGCATGTGCTTTTCTCGGTGGTGTCACACGAATGACTGTTTCTCTTGTTGTTATTATGGTTGAATTAACCGGTGGTCTTTCGTATTCAGTTCCATTGATGTGCGCAGCGTTAGTTTCGAAATTAGTCGGCGATGCTCTTGTTGGCGAAGGTATTTATGATGCACATATCAAATTAAATAACTATCCGTACTTGGATGTCAAAGCTGAATTTAATGATCAATCAACGGCTGGTGATATTTTAAATGAAAAAGAAGATGTACATGAATTAATTTATTTGCCACGTGATAATTTAACAGTTGACGAATTGAGAACAATCGTACGAACGCATAAATTTACGGGTTATCCTGTTGTTGTTAGTCGTGAACAACGGTCAATTGTTGGTTTTGTTGCACGACGTGATTTACAATTAATTCTTCAAAAACGAATGATTTCGAATGTACAATCGAATATCTCATTTTCTCGAAAACCACTTGAGGGAAATTCAATTGAACTCTATCGTCTTGTAAATCATTCGCCAACAACAATCACTGCCGACACACCAACACCAACAGTCATTGATATGTGCCGAAAACTTGGTGCACAAACAATTTTAGTTACAAACGATCAAGGTCATTTATTCGGTATTCTAACAAAAAAAGACCTCATAGCTTATATTAAACAAAAGAAACTAAAATAAATAGTTAGTTCTTATTTATATTTCATTTGATTTTCGTTTTTTTTGACTATTAAAAACAAAAATAAAAACTGTGTGACGGATTATCTGTTTTTGTCAACGGAAATTGACTACTTTTATCGAGAACTTGTCTGAAGCAGCAATTTTATGTGCCTTGAAATTCATTGGTGCTTGAATGACTGATGATAGTCAATGAATAATAAAAAAAAACAGAATACATGTGCATGTATTCGGAATGAGTTAGCTCATAGACCAACACTTTTAACTTGTTTTCTTTTTTTTTCTTTCTTCCGAACGATTCTAACTGAAAATGACATATAAGAAAAATGATTTCATTTGATGAATGAACAAAACATGACGAAAAACAATGTTGGAAGCCAGAGGCGTGTTGTTGAAAGCTAATTACTTGATCCTTATAAAAACTACAAGAAACTTCTCCTACTTTTTCGTCTTTCTCTTTCTCTCTTTTTATCCTCAATAATAAAAAGATTATAGATAGATATATATATTAACACCCAGAAAAAAAGAAAGTAGTTATAACAAAAAAAAAGTAATTTTGACGAGAGCATCTTCACAAATTCATTAGTTGCTTACAATAATGCTAGAAGTGATCTGAATACAAACAATGCTCTATCTTTAGAAAACATTCTCATTTATGCATGTATTTATTTACCTACTTTTATTTTCTTTTAAGATTCAACAAAATTAGCAATATGCACTTCTCAAATGAAAAGTTACTAGCACGTATTTCCATTCTATTAGTTTTCATCTGCATTCTTCACTATTCACAAGCTGTAAGCTACTTATCTTGAAAGAGCATGACAATCATAGTTTTAATTTAAATCGTTTTAGAATGCTATTGAACGCAAACAACATGAAGAAAGTCATGGAAATGAACATGTTTTGAAAGCTAATCGTCTTCATGCACTCAAACAAATGCTCAGTCGTCGCGGTCTCTATGACCCAGCTTATGGTGATTCTTGGTCAAATTATTTCGAAAGAAAACGTGAGCTTTTCGATCCTGCCTATGGCGATTGGGCCAATAGTTTCAAACGGTCGGATTATTAAGTCATTAAAAATAAATTCTCAATTATAAGAATCAAACAAGCTACTTTCTCTATCCCTTTCTCATGTCATATTTTTAAACCTTATTAAGATATATTGATGGACACAGACGATTAAATAAAATCTACTTATAAAATGAAAGGAAAAACTAATCATACGAAAAAGTAAAAGATAACAAAATTTTTTTATTTCTTTATCTTGAAAAAAAAGAAGAAAGAAGAAACAAACAAACAAACAATTGAGATGAACCTTATTTCGTTAGTTTTGCTGCTCGTTTTTCTCTTGTGTACATATTTTCATGAGAAAGCCTGCTTGTACAATAAAAACAAAGAAACAAACATAATGCGGATGAAGAAATCAAAAGAGAAAATAGATTAATCTTTATGTGTTCGCTCGCACCCATTATTATACAGCAAATATCACAAGAGATAAAACAACAACACATGAGAACAATGTTTAATACACTGTTCGTCAATTGAAATACGCAAACGAGAAAAGATTTGAACAAACATGAATAGAATCGTTTAGCTAAGCTTTTTATATGTAGAACTATGCAGAATGAGAAGAGAAAAATAACCGTAAAATATATACAGTCCTGTTTTTTTTGTAGAAACCAAACAACGAATAGCCGTATTCTAATCGATCAGAATATAGAAGAAAAACACACACTTATATACGAATGAGAGAAAGGGAGCAATAATAGTAGCAGCAGAAATAAATTGTCGACATGAAAAGAAAAGAAAAAAACCCAAAGTAATGAAAGACAAAGACACATATTGGTTTTAAGGAGCAAAGGAAGACAGAACACAAAAAGAAAAACGAAAGAAAAAAGATTATCGTCTAAGTTCGTTTTTACATTCTCAATTGTCAATAGAATTTGACGATTTGATAAATAAAAACATTGATCGCTGAAAACCTAGAAAGCAACACAACCGTTCAGTTTATCAATAGAATAATCACGAAAATATTCTCTACCTTTATGCGTATGATCAGGTGTTGCAATTGTTGTGCATGTTTCGAAACCGACTTCGGTCGAAAGCAGATAAGATACAAATTCTGTAGGTTTAAATTCAATTTGATTGTATGTCTCCGTTATGTCTTTCTAAAACAGACGTATCAATTCAATTCAATTAGATTCTTCAGTCAAAAACAGATCTTGTCTTTACTGTCATTCGACGTTTGAGACGGTAACTCGACCAAGGCTGAGGTTCGAGTATTAATCTCCCGCCAGGGAGTAATGTTCGATAGAGTCGTTTGAAAAAACGTTTCAAACCTTGATCACCGAAATTTAAATGTATCCATTTGGTTACACTGAATGCGAGAATTGTATCGTATTCTGCGACAATCATCGACAAATCTGCATCATTATCAAGCACAAAATTTCCCTGAAAAAAAAACAGAAAAGATAGTTAACTTTCGGAAAAATAGTCAAACAAAACGACGAATGCTTTCATTATCTGTTTTTTTTCTCGTTCGCTCTCTTTCTGTATGAGTGTTCACCTGTTTAGCAATGATGTTTTCATCACCATCGTAGATGAAATCAAAAATAACTGAAATATATGTCGATCAGATTCGTGGCTGCTCACACTCGTGCTCGCTTCGGCTCAGCTCGATCAGTAGAAAGCATTCGTCGCTTGTACTCAATCCAAAGTTCATTCAATAGCCCTACAAATATATCGACTGTATTCAATCTGATCGAATAGTTCAATTTTCATGATCGAAAATATTGAATTACTCGATCCTATTGAACACAAACGAGAGAGAGAGAGAGAGAGAGTTGAGAAACAAAGAATGAAAAAGAAAATCTTCGATTCACACCTGCTGAAATCGCAGGTTGTATGGATATCGTTTTGATTCCGCAGTCGTGTTAGTAGTTTGTTGTATTCGATTAGTTAACTGATTTTGTGCTTGTTGTATCAGTTGTTGGTCAATATCGAGACCGACAATTTGTGCTGGTTGAAAATGTTCAGCAACATAGAATGTCACATGTCCTGTATGACATCCTAGAAGAAATTCGAAAAGAAAAATATTTTCATAATGATTTAATCACAAACAACTATTTTCTTTTATAAAAACACAAATACAAAGATTATTCATCAGTTTAAAGTTAATCAGCAATTTTTCGTACTCAGTCGAAAGATGGTGTGGAAAAGTTTGTTCATCATCTGAATCGTCTACGATTTAGTTGAGGAAAATTCCATGAATAATAATTAATGTACATACCAACATCAAGTACTTGTTTATTTTGAAACCAATCATTTTCCAAATATTGTAAACGTTGATCGTGATTGGGTTGTCGATATCCATAGTAGCCCTGAAAATTACCATAACGTGGCGGCGGAAGATTTCGTCGTTTTTTCATAAAATGATTTTTTCTTATGGGAAACGCATGTGTTTTAGTTTCAAATGGTAGATTTGTTGTCGTTGTCGTACTATTTGATGGTTCATCATTACGTGAGGATGTATCGAGACAAAGTGGATCGAAAATATCCGGTTGAAGGAGAATTTCAACAGGTCGATCATTGGGATTGCTTGAATTATCATCGTTCAATATCGATGATGTTGTTGTTGCAGGTTGTGTTGCTTGTTGCTTTTTACGAATAAGTGCATTTAAATTCAATGGATCCTTTCGATTTCCACCTAGAACAGAGAAATTTGGATATGCAATATGAATGTTACCTTTGCGTCCTCTAGACATCTTACCAAAACGAAAATGAGTATGATTCAGATTAGATTTCACAAATTTTCGTTTCGCAATACGAGATTGTTTTTTTATTGGTCGTTGCGTCATACTCGATGACATCATAGGAAAACAATTTTGACTTCTATCTTTGCCAGTTGCCATAGACTTCAAACTGACTAAAAATTTACATTTATATCAAATTCTATTGTAAATTTAGTCAACAGATCCTCCACCCTCGAGTTATTTAATAATCGCCAATGAAGAGAAAGCGAACCTCTCTGATGAAGTACAAATGCACAATCGAAATATATCAATGCATTTCAGTGGCGCTATCGTATGCAACTCAAACGCATGGCGACAACTTGCAAACCGAACGAAAAAAAAATAATAAAACAAATATAAATTCATTTCACAAGGCCGTCGTTATGCCAAAGAAAATCACGCATAAAATCATTTAACTACAAAGGACATCTTGAAAAGTCTCTCAACTGCTACTTCTCACGCTTAGTGCTTTTTTTCAAATGAAAATTTGCGTTCTATGACGTTCGAAGAAATGTAACTCAAGTATACTTTGTTCTTTTACTATTTGAAAATTTCATTTTTGAATTGAATTGAAAAAAAAACACAACAACTAGATAAAATGATAATCATTTATGAACATACGTGAATTGAAATGAGATAAGCAGATAGTCTTCAATAAGTAAAATTAATGAAAGATAAATCAAGGCGCTCTTTTATACTTTTCATTTTCTCAATCAATATTCTATGAATTCTTGAGAACAATTGCCGCCGTAGCAGCATCTTCGCGAACGTATTTGTTTAGTTATTTCAAGAATATGTGCATTGATGTGTCGAAACATAACATATTGGCCTAGGTCCACATACATATCTATCTTTGTATCTATCAATCAACAAGTCATATCTGCGAGAAAGAGAGGAAGAGAAGAAATCAATGATGGTTGCATCTGATCTAATCAAAAAATGGTTTGATTAACTTTGTAATTACCTTCGTCGTTCGTTCGTTCGTTTTTTTTTGTATATTGCCGAAAAAAAACGAACGTAAAACCCTCAATTCATATGGTCTAATGATTTAGACATTGACAAGCTTGACCAATTATTTCTGTCAGAAAAAAATAGTTACTATTGCTTGTATACACAGCTTTTTCTTTTACTTTTTTCGATTCAATATGTCGAGTATCAATTATTGTTAATCTACATTTCATATATGATATCGTTTCACTTTCAAGTAGTTCGTAGATATCACCAAGTCTAGCATATAACAAATGAGTCCGAATAATTTTATCTTTCAAATTATCTTTCTATCGACAACATCATTAATCACCATTTTAAATATATACTAATCTTTCCTCTTTTTTGCATAATTCTACTAAATAGACAACTAATTTGCTTAGTTTCTTTTCTTAGTGATCAGACAAACATTTATGTTATTCTTTTGCAGATATGGGTAACACGAGTTCGTCAACAAATCCGTCAATTGATCTGATAAATACATCTGTAATAACTAATGATGATATATTCAAAGTTGATAATATCAATTCCTATGGTCGTAAACATGCATCAGCGAAACTTCAAGTTTCCAATGATCATTTATGTATCAAACAAAAACATCGACAATCTCTACAGATTCCATTAGAAACAATCAAACGTTATGGTTTAGATGGCTCAATATTTATTCTCGAATGTGGTCGTCATGCGCCTCTTGGCCAAGCACGATATGCATTTCGTTGTAAACAAGCCTGTCGTCTTGTCAATTGTTTAGATCAACGAATAACAATACGATCGAAACAATTACTCGAACAACAGCAACAACAACAACCACCACGTCAAGACGCATCAATATCATCGTCATCGACTTTTACGAATATAACATCGATCACACAACGACATCATCGACGACGACGAACACACTCTGAACAAGATGTGTCACATCGACAAACGTCATCAATGATATTCTCATCGGTATCGTCGTCGTCACTTTCATTAGATTCTCAAGCAACATTTTTCTATCCAAATTCTCAGCCGAATTTATCGGAAAATTATTTCGATTTCGATACACTTCCTCATTCTCGACCGAGTCATACGCTGGATGACAACCGATTTCTTGCTAAACTCAAACATCCTGTTGAAAGAGAAACTTCTCCCGAACTCAACTACATTGAATTTAAAACAGACTCAATGCCAATTTCTTCGTCAAATGATGAACAAGGTATATTTCAATAAAATCTATTCAAATTTATCAATATTCAATTGTTGTTATTTAGACATAGAAATACCTATTGCTACGGTAGATACTGATCTTGAATCAGCTATTGAACAATCAAATAAAATCAATGGAAATACAAAGATGTCAAAGTCATTGGCGCCCTATGTTTATATTGATCATGAGAAAACCGTGACATTAAAAGATATTGTCAATGAACGTTTACAACAGCAGAAAGCTCGACGTATGGAAAATTAATCGATATGAATGTTTGATTTTTGCTACTCTTTTCGATATTGAATTTTAATCTTTTCTGTTTTGCTGTGATTTCTATTTAAATAATTATAATATGTTAACGATTGTCAATTTTTATTACTGTCTAAAAAAGTAAACTTGATACATAAAATAATCCTATCGTATTTAAGATTTAAAAAAATAAAGTCACTACCGTTATTATTCTAATAAATCAAAAGCAGAACCGAAGATAACCCGAGTTGATTAATTGAGAAAATAGTGAAATCAGATCACTGAAATGTAAATCGAATTTGTGAGAATGAGAAAAAGAACAAGAGAAGACCGATCAGAATTAGAAAAAGCGAAGATGAAAGATTTATCGTTGGATGTTCCACATTATGTACGTAAAGATTTTTATCAGCACTAATGCTTAAAACACTCGTTGCGTATAAATAATTTTCTTCACGTAAAACAAAAGCTAAATCCGTCACAAAAATCTCATGTGAACGTTGTTTATAAAGTAAATTCAAACGGTCAGCACCATATATTCTTACACAACCACCTGCATCTCCGATTGCTACAAAACTACCACAGTTACTAACAGCTGTAGCCGATAGACGATCATATGAAACTGCACGACGTTGTCGAACAATAAATTGATGTTGAGCATTTTCATACCATTGAACGATATAATTCGATAATTTATCGTTATTCGATTGAGGAATAAGACTTGTATACAGAAAAGATTTTGTTTTCGACGATTTCGGCACATAACCGAAACGAACATGACGTATACGATACAATGGTTTAGGAGGCGTTGCGGATTTATTCATGCCGAATTGTTGAATATTAAGTTCGCCATGTTTATCAAATGGCGATGAACATTGTCGTATTTGAACGTGAAGATCACGTGATACAGTTATTAACCAATTACCAAATAGATCGACAGCTATGTCATCGATTTCTTTCGAATGAGTTGAAAACGAAGTTAGAAGATTTAATTGAATTAAACGATCGGATGATGATGATATTGCTGGCCAGATAATTTCGTAGATTTGCAATGAACCATCACTAGCACCTTGAAGAAAACGAGAAATAAAAAAAATTGAAAAATCGAGAAGACAATAACAAACCAACGAAAAGTTTTGATTGCGTTGCTGGACAAATAGCAATTGCATTCACATATTCCTGTTCAGGAATTGGAACTGTATAGATATTACTGTCCAGTATCGCTGTGGATGATGAATTCATTGGAAAGACAAATGACGTTGAACATGTTGTTGGTGTAATACTCGATGGAATGATTGCGATAGATGTTTCGTTTCCTATAGCTTCGACAGTTGCATGTGCACGTCGTAGAACTAAACTTGATGAACGACTTCGTGTTGCGCCTTTATCTGATGCTGTCGAACTCAGTCGTCGACGTCTTGTCTTTGACACAGGTAACAAATCCGTATGATTCAATGGCATTTCTGAATCTTTCTTCGATGGTTTCAATAGAATCACTTTCAAATGACGATTCAATGCTAAAATTAAATATTCATCTCGTTTATGTAACGATACCATGCGCATCACACTATCGTGTTGCTTAAAACTATTGACATTCTGTATTGAACATTTGTTATTTTCGGGATCCGCTGATTGATTTAAATAAATCCATTTGAGATCGACTGCATTCGAAACGCCAGTTTTCGCTGTACCGCCACCACCGCCAACGGCTATCATACCCCAAGATTTCAACGGTTGAATACAATAAGGTGGATAGGTCATTTCTTGTAGGAAATGAGATGATGAATTACCTATTGTCATAATTTTCTTTCTTTATCTAAAAATATATTATTAAAAGTGTTATTTTCATGGATAATTTTAAAAAAATAAATCATAATTTATCGAAGAAAAAAACAAATAAATAAATAAAATGAAATTACAAAGAAAAGAAATCACGAAATATTTATGATCCCCAACCAAACCACGAACGTATTAAACCTGTACCATTTGCTGCGGAGTCTGTCGAATTACTCATATCAGACGTTTGTGATGGATCGGAATTTGTCGTTGTCAAATTAGTTTTACCTAAAACGAGAGAAATAATTCATATTTATTCCGCTTTCAAGAATATTCATCAGCTCTTACTATTAGAATCTGATTGTATATAATCAGTGCCATTGGTATTTTCTTCTTCAGCTACGATATGATCAAACCAATATTTAGTATTTAATGCATCATCAACGTCTGTGACTACAGTTTCCAGATAAGACAAAAATGTCGGTGAGAATATGTCTATATCAGGTCTTAAAATAAAAACAAACATCGTTTTATTATAAAAGACACATGTTCGAATGAACTCACTGAGCGGAAGGATGCGAGGATAGTTCTAGGATCTTATGTAGATTTTCCAATGTACAGCGTTCTTTACCATCAACCAAAATATTTTGACTTCGACAAATACGTACTATATTTGCATTCAATTTTGCTATATTAACACGTAAGCTCTCGAAAGTTAATCGACTCTTGTGAAATTCTCTATGAAATACAGAAAAAGAAAACAATAATCTTTTGAAGAAAACATTCGTTATTTTTTTTTGTTATACATTTGATGCATATAAAATGGAAGTGGTACGTCGAGTATTTGTGCAATAGCATTCGTTAATAGACATGCATATGATAGAGCTGAAAGTGTTTCAAATGATTCTGCCGAAGGTAATAGTCTTGGTGAATCAACGTCTCCTATAAGAACAATCGAACCAAATGAGATATCATCCGGGTCATCTACATCTTCAGCACTATTGTAAATTGTAACGACTAAAATAAAAAATAAGTTAATAAATTTCTTTTGGCCAAAGATTTCTTTTCATTACGATTATTAATCGCATCGTCATCCTTAATCGATAAAAATGAATCTCCAATCCGATACTTTTTATTTTTTAATTCAACTGATGCAACATTATTTTTCAATTGAATTTCATTACTATCACCATCATCATCATCATCATCGTCATCATTCCATATATCCCTTAAACCTATTATTCGTTTTGCAAGATCTCTACAAGACGCATATCAGAGAATATATTTGACAAATAAAATAGTTCCTACCCATGAAGAGTTGATACTAATTCAATTGGACATACATACTTCTGTAATTGGTGAAGATATTCTCGACGAAGACGTCGTACTTTATCCTGTTCATCATGAAGATCTTTTAACATTTTCGAGTTCTCTCCGGATGCTTTCCCATTGATATCTTTAATTGATACAAGTTTTTGTTTTATATCACGATTTCTTGAACGAATTGCTTTTATGTGATTAGAAATTGATAAATTGAGCTGTTTTTCTGCGAAAAAAAATACATTGACGTATGCATAAACATTTTTTAAAAGTACTTTTTTTAATTTGTTCACGTAAATTTGATGCTTGCTGTCTTGCTTGACTAATTCTTTTTTGCTGCATAATATATTTCTCAATCTAAATAAGCACTATTAAATGAGATCAATTGTCTGCACTGATTTTACCATTAGATTCATTTGAAAGAAAGCCTTCCATTTTAACTGAAATCTATTTTTAAAAAAGATTGTAAGTTTGATTTCAATAGAAAATATGTCCTACTGATTTTGTAGAGATTCTTTTTCTAAGCGATATTTTTTCAAAACAAACATTGCATAGAAACATCTGAAATTAAGAATTTTATCCTTAAGTTATTTGAATAGACGTGATTACGGAATTTCTGTTTGATGAGCATCGTTTCCTTCGATATATTCTTTGGAGTCGTTTTTATTTAACGAACTAATCAATTGTTCATATCGTCTACTTGTGCATAGTTCATGTTTCGATAAAGAAAATCTTCCGGTATTGACACATGTCGAACAAATAAAACGAGAGTGTTCATGGGTTTTATTACATAATAAACATAGACAATGATCCATGTTTTTTGTTTCGGCTATATTTCTAAAGAAAAACTATCGAAATGTGTTGATATAGAAAAATCATTTGATGTAGAAGATGATGGTGATTCATCATTATCATCGTCCATAAATATTTATCTGGAAATTTCAGAAATAAATAAAAGAATTAATTACGCATTTCTTTATCTCTCCCACTCTCGTTAGATTTTATGTTCTTGTTTTTCTTTTCTTTGTAAGGTAAAGCTGTTATCACAAAAAACAACAACAAACAAAAGAAAAGAGAGAGAGAGAGAGTGTGTCTTAGTTGCTTTTATTTTTAGCAGTTGAAATAGGAAAATAACTTAAAAGTTTACTAATAGTCGAATTTCTTCTTCTCATCGTAGGATTTATATCGTTGAGTAAAGATTCTTTTTGTTGTTGTTCATTTGTTCGTTGACCAATACGTTCGCCCATTCGAACGAGTGTTTCCATTGCATTATTCGAATTATGCAATAGATCATCATCCCATTGAACCAAACCGGCTTTAAATATTACAACTACCGTACTACCACCATAAGCAAAATAACCTAAATACAACCAAATGAATGAATCAAAAAGATTTCTATTGATTAATTTCATTTTACCAAGTTCATCGCCTTTTTGTACAAATTGATTTGGTTTCACAGTGAAATTGACTGAGCCAACAAGCAAAGCGCCAATGGCTACGAATGCTATCTTTTCGAAACAATCACTTTCGATTGTAGTTATCGTTCGTTGATTTCGTGTTAGAACATCGAGATTTGCTTGAATAGCAATTGGATTGACTGTATAATAAGTTCCTGTGATTTGTTTCATGATCGGTCCCATTCGGCCATGAATCGGCGAATGAAATCGATGATAATCATCGGGTGCTAAACGAAAGACTGCTATCGAACCGCCATCGAATTCTCGAGCTAATTTTTCATCTTCGAATAAAAATCGAAGAGAAAATTGACGACCTTTTATCCAAATATGTGTAGCATCGTTGATATTATTAAATAACATCAAACGACAATCAGCAGCTGAGACTATAACCGATGGGTCTTTCATATGAGCGATTGGTCGCGTATTTGGTCGTAATTTTCGATAGAAAAATTCATTGAATGTAAAATATCGATAGATATTCGGTTCGAGTAATTCACCGAGATTGATCTGATAGGTTTTAACAAATGTTGGTATGTATTTACGAGATTTCGGCTCATCGAATGCGTCACCTAAACGTAGAGTTTCTCGAGCAAAAAAGTTTATAATTGCATTCGTATGTAATAATTCACGTTGAACAGGCCCGGTGAAAATTAATTTCATTGCGTATTTATGATAAGTCGGTACTTGTTCGTAAATGAGATGATTTGTTCGACGATCGAGAACTTGAAATGTGTATTTCATATTTTCACGATCATGATAATTGAAACGATCTCGTGTGAGAAGAACTTGTTTGAGAATTTCTCGTTTGGGAATCATCGAACGAAAAATAAAACCAAACGATTCTTGAGGAATGTAAGTATGTTCGAAAATGTTTCCATTTGAAATTGGTTCGTTGGAACATGCTTTATCAATTATCTGAGAAAAAGCTGTTTGAGCTTGACGAATTTCTTCGTCTTCATCAGCAACAATTGAATCTGGTTCGACAGCATTTTCAATTGCAATTGCAGCTGAAGATTCATTGGTCATCGTTAAAAGATTTTCCTCATTAACTTTCGTTTGTACTTCATTGTCACCAGTAGCGATGGTGCCCGTCGTTGTTGTCGTTTGTTCTTGAATATTTTCTTCGTTAACAATTGTGTCATACAAGCATAAATCGTTCATAGTTCTACGATTGTTTTCCCTGTGTTCTATTTTCTGGTATTTTAATTAAATGTGAAATGTTCACTCAACGTTATTTCTTGAGAAAATGTAATTGGCTGCTGCAAACAGTCGTTGAAGTATTAGTTATGTTTATAAACCGAGAAGTGGCACCATTTTTCCGATTAAATGCTTCCTCGCTCTGCATTACAGCTGCCGTCTAATTTTAATAGAAAAAAAACTTTTACAGTTAGGTCTTGTTTCTCAGTTTCCGGTTTTCTCAGACTATTTTCATTCGCCTACGTTTCAGATAAAATAGAGAAGAAAAAAAACAGAAAAAATAAAAAGAATAAAATGAACTCAAAGATTGTTTTATTATCTCTTGAAATTTTTTTTTCTAATATAATAAAAGAAACAACGTCTGAAGACACACACACGCACGCACAAACATCTGAAATAATCGAATCTTGAATAGTTAACCAATAGCTAACATATATAAATAAACATGTTTGATCATATCATTAATAATCTAAGAAATGAGTATCAAAGAAAGAGAAAGTGAAAACATGAAGACCGGATTGAACTTAAACACAGAAATCATTCAAATAAACAGAGAACTTAAAGCGATGTGTTAAAACAGACATCAGTATATCAATAACACACAGGACAATATCTTACGACTAAACACAAGAGAAAAAACAACCAACGAATTTATGCTTAACTAATTTGTCAATGAGAAACTAAAAGAAAGAAAGAAAAATATGTATATATATAAGCGAGAAACGATGTAAATAGTTGAACTTCTTCTAATGCATAACTGTTTGTTCAGGTGTAGATGAAAAATAAAATGGATTCGATGTTGATGTTGCTGATGGTGAGGTAAATGTACCTGTTGTATTTGTTAATTCAGCACATAAGTCATGAAACAATTGATCAGATTCAGTGAATAGATTCGTTTCGGATACGTGAGACGCATCGAAATGTTTACTATCTTGAAAAGAATAATTATCTGATGATATTTTGCGTTTACGTTCGGCACCGATTGCACGTTTGAGAAGTAAATTTACATCCGATGTTTGATCGATATTTATCGTATCACATAAAACATTAGTATTTAAATCATTGGAAGTTTCAACAAGATTTCCTAGATTAGATTCAATATCCATATCTAATACAAAATCATCATCGTCATCACAGTTAGCATTAATATCAAGAAACCAAGAACTATTATTATGATTATTTTCATCGAAATCTATATCAGAACTATATTGATCGTCATCATTCGTTGTTGAGTGCAATTCATTGAGGGCATTCATTGCTGGATAAGGCTCATTTTCGATTTTTTTCAAAAAACGCCAAACTAACAAACGATTACGTAACGACGCTTCCGTCGGTCGATGACGTTGACTTATTGGTGCACGTTGTAACTGAAAGAAGAATTCATATTTTCAATAAACTCCCAAGTTGGAATTTACCAAACCTTTTCATAAGATAATAAAACATAGAGTTGTACTGCGTCGGTTGGATTCGTCATTGATACTTTTAGATGAAATGAGACTAGTAAAAATGAAAGACGAATCTAGAAATATCGATGGGTTTTATACAAACGCAGATAAGGTTGCATAAGCGAAAGGAAAAAAAACATATTACGAAATTATCACATGAGTAAACGCGAAATATGTAGACACCGAGGAAGAAGGATTTTTCTTTTTAATAACATGAGTCATTCAATGATTTTATCAAGGAAAGGAAAATGAAGGACCTTTGAGTATGAATAATTTTTTTTTGTTTTGTTTATATGGATGAAACATTCGATTGAATTCGATTCGAAAATGAAATGAATAAGATTAACCCAAACAAACGAATGGACAATAGAGACATATGTACTAATGCATTTATGCATTTTCTTTTCTGCGCTATTGTCATAACGACCACATGTAAAAAACTATACAAATGACAAAAGGAGAAAAAAGCAAATCGGTGGGGATAAGACGACAAGAAAGGTACAAGCATGACGACCATCACATATCCTGATATAACACATAAAAAACCCGTTCCTGAAAAGTTCAAGTAGAAAATCTCGCATTTACTTTTCTTTTTCTAATAAAAAACCAAATTCAATTTAGTCCCAACAGCTATCGAATTCTTTCCGAAGAAATTCCTGAACATCAAAATGTACCGTTTTGGTATGCACATTCTCGTCCACCACCGTACTATACCGAGCCCAGTGCGGATCAGCTACCAGCGCAAGCAAGTGAACCACGAAACAATCCTCATGCCGCACGAAAAGTCGATATGGTCTATGCAAATGCAGCTACTTTTAACGAACCATTAGGCATGGTCAAAACCGATAATGTTAAACGAGAAGAATCACGCTGGTGGGATTGGTCACAGCCCAAAGGTGAATCGTATGGGCCAGCAACATATACATTAGATGACTGGTCAAAAATCAAACAAAGTTCCTATCGAACTGCATATGCAATGGCAGGAGAAACAGGACCTTATGCAAAGAAAAATACACGTTATTCAGCTGCACCACATCATGTACGAACAATGGGAATAGGTAAATAGAAGAGCTATTTTGCGTTCTACTGTATAATTAGCAATTTATCAATTCTAGTTCCTATAACTGACTTAAAACCCGATGATCTTGAAACAATCAGTCAAAATCTCGTTGAGAAAGTGTCATTTGAACAACAATATAATAGTCGAAATGAAACGAATTATCCTCTTCGTGGAAAAGTAAATTGAATACAATAAAAAAAAAGATGTTTTCACTTCTATTTTGTTCTTGCTAGCGACATGGAGCTTTCGTTATTGAAGAAAACAAACCTGTCTTTTCTGAACAAAGACAACGAACAAATATGTCCAGCTCAGCTAAAATCGAACGAACAGCCAGTGTTTGGGATTTATTTCATCCAAGCGAGGGTCTTCGTGGTCAAAAACCGAATAATCCCTATAAATTTCGTCGTCCATTGCCTTCAATTCAACGAACGTCTGACTACGGTCAAGTTTGGCAAACAGCTCCATATGCAAACGATTTTCAATCAGAGTACGCTTCTCAATCATCCACTAATCCGAAACAAACTGTTTTTGATTAGAAAACAATCATAAATAAATAAATAAATAAATATTCTGATTAGTCAGATTATTGAATCGTTTTCTTTTCTTTTTCTGTCACTGTGTGAGATTGATGTTGCACATGGGTATGTTCATATCCACAAATAAATTAATTTAATCATTTCCAGATTATTCGACGAGTTGTTTTTCTTTTCTTATGGAACTTTTTCAATCATCAACATTAAAAACTCTATTCGATCCACCATCGGGAGATTTAGTATCCGGACTCGAAAGTGTTCAATTCGATGAACTTTGTCCCGGAAATTTCAATGATCTATTCACTCGATTACGTCGTCGATCAAATCTTTTGACAGCAACACATATAGCACATGCATGTCATTTTGTTTCATTGGCAAATCGAATTAAGTAAATGATCGAAATAGAATTGAATTAATTTATAAGTTTATTAACTGATTATTTCTTAGACGTGAAGGTGAAAAATTAAAGGGCACACCAGATAAAAAACGTAGCCATCGATTAATGGCCGAAATACGTCGAGAAGAAGGTCTGAAAATTGGGATTATCGGTGTCGGACGTATTGGACATTTATTAGCGAAATTTCTAATGAAATACGGAGATGTTTATCCAGATGAATTGTATCTCGTAAGTAGAAAATTGATTTGTTTCTTTCGAATCTACAAATTTTAATTTTTGTAGTCAAGTCGACAAGCTGATTTATTAAGTATGTAATTCGTTCTTTTTTTTTCCTTTCAAATAATGATCGATTATTTTAGCTGATTTAATACAACTTGGAGTAAAATTCTGTCGATTTAATAATAAATATCTCGTTAATCAATGTGATATTGTTTTTATTTGTATTGCTCCTCATCATATGCAGCATTTAATCGATGATTTACGTGATAGAATTAAGTCTAATGTTCTGATTTATAGTCTCGTTCTTGGTTATCCACCATTGAAACTCTCATCTCTATTCAATCATCAACGATTTCTCAAGCCTTCCTATCAATTAAATGATTTGATCGATCAAAATCCATCACCATGGCCTATATCTGATAATATTGATAGTATATTTCAAAATGAAAGCTTAATTCAACGAATATCTCTCGAAAATGAACAACAACTCGAAAGTTTAGTCGAAGATCGACGCTATGTGCCGACAATCTTCTTCGCTCTATTAAATATTTTAAAACAAAATGTTCTACTTGATCGAATGCAATCATTACGAATTATTTCAGCTCTATTATTTAGTGATCCACATATTGATATTATTCTCGAACAATGTTACAATATCGATGGAGATCAAGAGTAAATTATTTGTTAACAAATGAAAATATTCAATATGATTTGATTATTTTCAGGTTTTTTCCGGATTTTGATCTTGTTCATTTAGCAAATGAAATCAGTCTCATTCGAACATTATTCGATGATCATTCAAATCTACGTCATTTATTTTCAGAGACATTCATATCACATTTTACCTCAAATCAATAACAAAAAAAGAGAAAAAAAAATAAAAAAAAAACAAAAAAAAATAAACCTATACTCTATTCTAATCTGTTCTATCGGTTCTTGCATTCGCTTTAAAGACTTCGAATAGCGCTGTAACAATTTCACCTGTAATCACTTGATTTGTATTCATTTGTAGAATATAGAGAACAAGTATACCGTCACGTCCGAGATACTCGGTGAGAAAATCCGTGATTAATTTATCATCATCATTCGATAATGTAAATGAAATATCGGTTGGTACTTGTAATGGTTGAGGTGTAGCCGGTGTTGGCGGTGTTTGTTCATCGGGCGATGGTGTCGTATTATTTTCGATTTGATCAGTCGGTGTGGCAACTGGAAGATTTAATTGATCGCGTACACGTGACAAACGAACGAGATCAAAGCTTGTTTTCAATGTTCGACTGGCGAATGATGTTAAAAGATTCGAATGTGGATGGCCAACATGTAATGAACCGTAATGACTACCGCCTGTGCCATAATGTGAATGAACAAATGAGTGACGACGATGATAATTGCCGTGATGATGACCGTGACTATGAGAGAAATGATATGGATGAAAACGATAGGCTTGTTGTTGTTCTTGATAGGGATTTTGAGGAAAATGATGAATATTAATGCGTTTCATTGATGATAAATAACGAACGACATACGAACGATAAAATTGAGGATAAAGAAATGAACTTATCCAATAAATAAAACCGAATAATGTACATAGAGTTGTAAAATAAAGCCAAAACCATATGATTAAAAAGATTTTTTCGTTAAATAAATTTATTGGTAAACTACATTGAACTGTATATGTATGAATATTATCGGCTAGATTTCGAACAGCAAAATTACACCTAAGAAAAAGTAGAACAATAGTAAATATCTTTTTAAATTTCAATTGAACATACCATGTTACACGAGGAAATCTCGGTGTTATTGTCCAATTTTCATTATTTCCAGTAAAAAGTGCTTGTAAAACAGAAAATCCGTACATATGATAATCATTCCCGAGAAAAAAATTGAGCAAATATAATTGTCCGAATGCATTGAGCAAGTACAATAATTTCGATAATAAAAATGACCACATCAAATGATTATCACGTATCGTTAAATGATTATTAAGAAAACAAAATGAATAAATCGATGAAACCGATGAATATTTCATCGAACGTAATTGATCAATATATTCCAAACGTTTATTTCGATGATATTCAAGTGTTTTATCAATAAAACGTGCTAAATATCGAACAGATGTTTTACGTAATTCGGATGTATACGTATCAATAATGCGTGCATGTGTTACAAGCATAGCTAAATCATAGCCACTTTTCGAATTCAATGCTGACCAAATCAATGATGGAATATAGAAGAGTATGGCTTGAACAATAAGAATAAATGGAACGTATTGATAGAAATAAATGAAATGTTCGGTTTTTGGATCGGGATGTTTAGGTAGAAGACGATCGAATGAAACGAAATATGTATTCGATATCCAACAGATATTATTCGTATATTCAACATGTGTACCTGTGAAATGTGCCGGACAAAAACAAGCGATTGGTTCGCCAACATATTGTTTGGTTGAAACAAGAATTGTAAATATAACGAGAAGTATAACAGAGTAACGTCGTGATAAACGATCGTAAAAATCATCATCATACGCAGCATCATGTCCATGATGAGCTACTTTAGCAGCTGCATCGAACAAGAACCCTGCCATGCTAGAAGATAACAAAATAGAAAAGAAAACATTTGAACATTTTTTTGTTATTTAACAAATATTGAATTTTGTTAATCAGTGATATTTTATCCGATCGTGTTTTTCAATCATATCGATTTTCTTTTTACTAATTAATATTAATCAAATGTATTTTCTTTAATTAGAAGAAAGAAACAAAAAAGCTTCTCATTAAAGTCATTGACATGTCTTGATACTTTATCTCTACTAGAGATTAGTGATCGGATTTCTTTTGCTTCTTGTTAATTCAGATTAGTTTCTCGCTGACATGATAGTTGAATAATACATATCATCAATCAATTTGATTTCAAAACTAAATAAACAAGTCAAGACAACGAATGTTCAGATGATTAATCTCAATGTCGTTATGATGAGTCTCTTCGTTTGTTTGATAATAAACACAGAGGAAGTCAAAGAAATCGTATTCCTTTCGAACATCAAAATCTAGACGAGTTTGCTTGTTAATTAGCAAGAAAAAAAAATTATATTCATTTTGCGAATAACAATAAGTCCCTTGGCTGCCATTGCGATTAATTAATTTTATTCTAAAATAAATATATATATATACACTCTTTTCTTTTCTTTTTCTCTGTCTCACATGCATTGGCTGCTGTTAATAATGATGATTATATCACGCAAAAGAGTGTCAATTAGAAATAAACTTACTTCTCTAACGCTTCCAAAATCCACCAATGAAACATGTTGTTGGAAATATTGACAAAAAAAAGAAAAATATAGTTTTCAACCGTGTCCTAAATTAATATTTTTGAATAATTTCAATCTAGAATCGAAACAATTGCAAATGTCAGCTATGATAATAATGAAAAAAAAACAACAAACACGAGTAGTAGTAGTAGTAGTATTCCAAGGTATTGTAATCAAAACATCCAATAAAGAAATTTTAATAATATCCTACCTTTATCATTAACATTCTTTTATATAGTTGAGAGATGTACTACATAGACATTCCTACGATTCCTCTTCGCTTCATGCAGTATTGTATTTGTTCATCTATTTTTTTTTATCTATAAATCCGCGTGATTTCTCTGGAGATTCTGCATCGTGTTTGTTTTTCAAGCAATGTACTATTTAGGTGTATTTTCGTTTACTAATATACGTATCGAAAGAAATTCTAGATCGACCTGTATGTTTTCAGTAATTAGCTTAAGTAGCAGAGGAACTTGATCGAATAGTTGTTAGTGTGTGAAGGAGAAAGAAAAGAAAACAGAGAGGAAGAGAAAAAGAAAGAGAACAACTGTTATGCTTAGTGAAACTCATTGAAGATTTTTCTTTTTCTTCTTTTTTTTTACTTAGCAGATTATTGAATAATTAAGTTTAACATAAAACTAAAGAATAATGAAGTTGACATATGTAACTAAAAACTCTGCATGTGACATAGACAAAGTGTTGATATTCGAATATTTATATACTTATAGCGAAGAGAAGGAGAGAAAGAAAAAGAGAAAAAAAAACCTCAAGAAGAAAAACCACATGAGGAATAGTTTGCATGAGATTTATGAAGTAGAGCCCCTAGGAAAATCAATCATTATTTGATTACAGCTCATTTGCAATAGTAGTTGCTCTACTACATAATTCCAATAAATTCATTAGTCGACGACAAGTGAATTCAATGATTATATATACAAAAATAGAGAAATCGAGATATATATATATATGTGCATGTATATAGTTAGCAACTATTCAGCCGAGATTGATAAAAATACTCTACATGCATAGATAAGCATTTGTTCGTTCGCATCCTACTTAAGAAGAGAAAAAAGACAACGGGATGCAAACAAGTGGATAAACATATTGTTAATAAACCACTTTATAAATGATGTGTCACATCATTATTGCCGATTGCTAGTCCATAATAGTAAATGAAGACGAAAGAATAAGAAAAAGAAAAAGAAAAAAAAAGGGAAAATCGTCAAGAACAAGAGAGAAACTCACACCGGAAACACCCTCCCGTTCGTTCTTAGAACCACCACCATCATCGTCACATCCAAAAAATAGGCAATCAACTCATGTTTCCTCTCGATTCAAATGCGCAATTCGTTGATTGCATGTAGTTTCTCTTTTTGTTTCTTATAAGAAGGTGGATTCAGCCGGAATTATATACGACGTTGTATAGGCTTGAGATAATACGCATTAGGAATACAATTTGTTTGTAACTTTTCTGTTTTTTACACAAAGAACACTTCTTATAGAATTAAATTGACAATCAAATAACAATTCATCACGTTTTTTTTTCCGCGATTAAAACTAAAAATCTCAAGAAAATATCGAATCAGGTTCTCGACCGTTTATTCAAGAAGAAAAAAAGAAAGAAAATCTTTTTTTTAGGTATCTAATAACACATTTTCTCTACTATTTACATCGGACGAAGCGAATAAAAGAATACAAAGAAACGAAGACATTCGTGCGTACATTATTAAAGATAAACGTATTGCTTCATTATTCAAATTCAAAAGATTTATTTTAAATAAATGTCTGAAATAAACTTAAATATTAATTACAGAAAACTCGGTTTGATTATTTAGCAAATCTTGAGATAATATAAAATAAACCAATCTTAATTCCAAATGTACTTACTCGAATTTTCTTTTTTTTTCTTGTTTATCTCCAGTAAAGAAAAATTCTATGATGAGAAGATTAGACGTACACATTTTTAATATGAATAGAGCAATTTTCAATTACATATATTCAAGGAGAGATTACAACACAATACTTGGAAGCGAAACGACCTCGATTTATATTTTTTTTTCTGTATATAGTTTTACTATTAACATATGCGAATATTTACAAACAATCGGCTAGAAAATATATTTGTTATTTTTTTTAGAAATAAATGATCAAGGATACACAATCGAAGAAGGACAATGAAAAAAAAATTGCCGTCACCTTTATTTAAATATGTTTGTTAGTCTATAATTTCGAGGAAGATTTATTTGTAGAGCTCAGGACAAGTACAAGTAGCACAAATTTTTGCTGCTCGTAGGTAATTTCTACCTGATCCACTTGGATAGCATGATTCTGGAGGACAATTTGCTGCACAAGCAGCATCACAAGCATCTTGACATTTTTCATCGTTACCATCGACTTCTGGATCAGGATATAGATTAGGTTGTCGAACAGGTTTATATCTGAAACCTTGGATCATAAAAACACACGAATAGACGATAACAAGAGCAAAGATCCAAACGAGACGCATTGTGTTTGACAAATATTTTTTTTCTAAACAAAATTCGTCCTTTTAAATCACATATTTATATGATGAAAAGATTTTTTTCCTAATGTCCTACCTACGCATCATATGCTGCTTTAATTTCCGATTAAACAGCGTATAGTACATATTGGTAACATTTGACAGCATCATTAGAACACTCTAGCTGACAGTCAAGTCATGAATAGTGCATTCAACGAATTGTTATACAAAACACAAATGGACATGATTTCATTTCGATTTTAATAGATATAGTTACTGGATTCTAACTAAATTCGATAATAGACTAGAAATAATATGACAATGCCTTGTAGGGATAATTATTTCCTTCTGTTACCATCCAGACCAAACGGAAATCAACACATCGTATAATTAATTTGTTGTTCGTTTTCTTTTTGTTAAAGAGTAGAAAACAAACTTAGTAATTATTATTTAATGAAGAAAATCAACGAACAAATTACATCTGCAAGCTGTAAGTAAAATTTACGAATCATGAAAAATAAATAAATCGTCCGGATTTTTTCTTCTTCTTCAGTTCTTCGAATATTTATTTATGTTTGACTGTTTTGGAGGATTTTTTTTCTTCTATAAATGTATATGAAATGGCAATAAAATCTTACTTCTTTCATTTTGTATCAGCAACCAAAGCACCCACTTTTTTTAGGTTTTCGATGTTTTTTATGTTTCTTCGTTTTTGAACTTTTCTTTTTCGATTTCTCTGAATAAAATAATCATAAAAATCAATTGAATTAATCAACTAATTTCACTTGATTGCTTTGTTTTTCCTTTTGATCTTGATTTTGCTTTTGCTTTTGGAACGGCTCTGAAATATCGTCTTGTTATTCTTGAAAACGAGAAAGAACAATTAAAGAATCACTTACAAAGTATCTTTCCGAGGTGAATGAGATTTTTCTTGAATATTATTATTTCTTATGATTGAATATGTATTTGAAATTAAAATGTTTTACTTTTGCTTTTATGACGAGATCTCGATGATGATGCTGATGATGTTCGAGATCGAGATGACGATAGTGGAGATCGTGACGCCGATATTGATCGTGAGGAATTCGTAGATTTCAATCTTTAAATAAAACAATGAGAAACAACGAATTGAAAGTCTACAAATAACCTGTGATTTAATTCTTGTAGAGCATTGGATATTTCTTTTTGAGTGTTTTTTTTTGAATAGCCAGTGCATATACAATCTAATGCTTTAGCTTCTAGTATTTTGAGAATTAATGGTTTTAAGTGCGGATCATTTAAATCAGCTGACGCGAATATATCAGTTAGATTGATATTATTCGAGGTTATCGGCCGATTCAATGAATCGGCAGGTGTTCGCAAGTTTTGACGTGACGAAGGAGTTGAAATATAGGATTCACTAGAAGAAATATTAATTATTGTTTTGCTATTTTCTACAGTCGAAATATCTAATCAACCTAAAGACTTGGGATTTAGGAGAATGTTCTAAAGTTTGCCGTGAATTTGAATCATGATTTCGATCTGGAAGTACGAAATTTATTACTAGTCAAGCATATTCTCATCGAACATACCATTAGGATCATTCAGTCGACTGCCTATTGATTTTAGTTGATCCTGTATCGGTAGATTTCGATTCGATTGTTGATCTCTGTAGTTGGTATTTGCTAATAATTGTTCGATACCATGTCTTAATCTGTACAATTCTTCTTCGCATGCATCTCGTTGACATTCTATTTCATTGATTGACGCATTTTTATTCCGATCATTTTCGACATAATTATGATTGTGTGTTGGAAAAGTCTTCATGACTGAGAACAAAGAAAATTTGAAAACGACAACATAAGTCAGGAGAACGAGTCGCTAGATACTGGCGAATTTATCTCCTCGTCTCATTCAGAAATTGACAAGAATTCATAAGAAAAAAAAAACGACTTTGAATTTATTGGCGCTTTGGAAAAAAAACAATTTGTTTTACAAATTGACTTCGATTTAAAAGTTCGTACAATGTTGTATCATGTGAGTAAATATCCAAAACTGTATATTTGTCCGATAAATAAGTTTGAAAACAAGTTCCAGAATAGTCACGTAGGTCAAATAAGCACGTTATTATTTCTGTAAAACAAAAAGCAAACAAAGTGTCGTTACCAACGACACCTTCGCAGTTTTTTCTTTCTTTTCTATTTAACTATCTCTTCGATGTTTTCCTTTTTCTCTGTAAAAAAAATAGAAAGCGCAACAAAAGAAACATTGTCGCCTATTGAACAAAAGCACATTTTTACTTGAAACGACGAAGAAAAAAAGACACTTAAAGAGACTTGAGCTCAAATGGCGTCAACGAATCGTAGGCAACAAGCAAAACCTAATTTAGCGTCATTAGTAATGGTTAAACAAAAACTTGGTGCAAAAGATGATGCTGAATCAAATGCAAATCAATTATCAACGGAACCCAAACCAGTCGCTGGCGCACAATTCGGAGAAAGAGCACATTATAAACAGACTGTACTCGTAGCACCTACACAAGAACCTACAACAAAACCTTCGACGAATGCAAATGAAGTACCCAAAGCTAGTCGACAAGCAAGACAAATCGAAGTTAAATTACTTGATAAAAAAATGGAAGAAATCGATCGTAAACAAGAAACATCAACAAATCAAGCTTTAGATACATGGAAAGGTTTTGATTCTCTTAATTACGGATTCAATGGGGCTTCTATTCCTACTCCACCGGGTACAACTAAACAAGTAAATCATTTTACTTTCATTGAGACATTAACTTATATACTTTAAAATTCTCTCTGATCTATAGCGTTCACCGACACCTCCGCCAAAGAAACAATCTGCTAAGAAACCACCGAGTCCAAAAAGGCAACCAACCCCAGTTAAACAGAAATCACCGAGTCCAAAAAGGCAGCCAACTCCTGTTAAACAAAATTCACCGAAGAAAACACGGTCGCCATCACCAGAAAAAGTCCAACCGCGCACACAAACTCCACCAAAACAAAAAACACCAACACCACCTGCTACTCCGCCGAAAAAAGATATTAATGGTAAACACACACCTTCACCTCCACCACGAAATGAAAAACCAATTGAAAAAACACCAACTCCACCGCTACCTCCACCCCGTCATTCAAAAGTTGATTCTGCACCACCTGTCGATACAAAACAAAGTCCTGAACAAGAAAAACCAAGTTCGGTACCGTCGACATCACCTGTTCCTCTCTTTCCACCGATCGAACAAAAACCTGTAAGTTTACTCACTTGTTTTCAACTCTCACTCTGAAATTTCTATTTCTTTTCAGTTCGAACCACTACCTATATCAATCTCGAATAATCAACGTTTGAGACCCTTTCCTGATTCAAGACAATACGAAATGTCACGACCGAAAAATGCTGCTAAAAGTATTCAACGAAGTATGGATCGCTATCGTTTTCATGTTTGGTAAAATATCGATCGATAACAATCAAAGAAGAAAAAGCAAAACTATTGAATCTAATTGTATGTATTTTCGAAAATCACCCGTTGGATTTTTCATACACAGATGTTCACAAAAGAAAGTAAAAAAGAAACGAACTCAGTCGATTTTGTACATAATAAACGAGCGTATTTCTTAGTTGTTCTAGTTTTTTTTTTCATTTCTCAGACAAGAAATTATCAAATACAAAAAAAAAGGCGACTATCACAAAGAACGAAAAGAACCGATTTGTTTTTATATTAAAAAAGAAACGTCAATAATAATAATAATAATGGCAAAAGAAAATCTTATATTTCGATCGATTTAAGAATACATTTTTTTTAAACAGTTTCATATCCAGCACGACTACGTCGTCGACCGATGAGATATGCCACAAGTACAATGACGATAAGTACAGCAAGGCAAGCGCCCACAATAATTGGAATTAAATTGGAATTTTTCTCGATATCAGCATTGCAGGACACAGCTGAAAATAGAGATTGAAATTTGAAGAAAAACTAAATATTTTGCGTGTTTTTATTCGAATTTTACCGTCACCGTAACCACTGAAACGATGAGTGCGATCATAGAATGCTTGTACACGAAGATTCTCTAGATCGATTGATGTAATTGTGACATTATCATTATTAAGAATATTTTCGATTTTAGTTTTTGTATTACATTGAAACGATTTGTCTCGTGAAGCTTCGAATAATTGTTGAGGGGCTGTGAAACTATATAAACCTATTCGAAAGTAGAAGAAAAAAAAACTCAACCAAATGCTCATTTTTACAAATTTAGAAATGTTTCTACCGGGTGCTATTGGTGCTGGACTTAAAGTTTTATCATCGATATACAAATAACCGTAGACTTCTGCCAATGTTACGCTTGTGTCATTGAGTTGAAATTTAAATATAAGATTTGTATAAGGATTTAACATGGAAATTATCAATTGATGAATGTTATCAGGTTCATCACATGTGACACTATACGATTGATATGTAGTGTCATTTAATGCAAATGTAGCCGGTGAATTTCCCTGAAAAGAAATCATTGATTATGAATTTTGAGAATAGACTTTATCGGCAAACTTTTTCAGTTTTGTATTGAAGATTAAGTTTAAGATCAAATGTCGCAGCAAAACATGTATCGTCCGTTTCTAAAGGCCACGTAAAATCATGAGGGCGTTTCACATCCTAGACGAAAAAAAGACAGCCATAACTCAATTCAAAGATGAAAGTCGACTTTTTTTGTTTATTTATCTTACATCGGCATGTGTGATAACACTAATAGAGACTAAATAGATCAACGAAAAGTTCTCATAGAAAATCTTGATCGAGCAAATTTTTCTTTACCTAGCAAACAAATGACGGATGATAATTTGCAAATCATTTTACTGCTTTATTTTGTTCCTTTGACGAACAATTTAAATAGATATAATCTAGAAAGATAATAGCAACCAACCGCTTCTTTCTAATAGTTTATTAAATCTAAACAGTTTGAATCGTTCTCATTTTTTTTATCTACGTAACTGATAAAAAAGGATAGAAACGAAGAGAACGAATCTGATACATGACTGCTATCTTTCGCGTTTTTTTTGACTATGAATAAAAGAAAACAAAGAAATTGTTTCATCATAACTGACAAATCTAACTCAAAGACTATTTGTTTAAATCCGTGCGAAAAGCACAAATAAAAGATAGATCTCTATCATCGTGACGTAAGACAGAGAGAGATTTTTACATAAACTCTTGTTTGCTTCTTGTCTGCAGTCGGTTTTTTTTCTGTGAACCAACGAAAACAAAACAACGATCAAGGTATTATTGGATTTCTTGTATAGAATGCTAATTTTTTTGAAAGAGAACAACGAAGTAAAAGTTAGTTTTTCGATTCGATCCCGTACAGCAAATGAGTCATTCGAAACCCACCAATCATAAATTCGATTTTGAATTTGTTTTCATGGGTTAATTAGACATAAGCTACAGTTGATTTGATTTATTTTTATCTTATTATATAGTTTGTATTGACATACAGTGCAAGCGAATCAATATTGATAAACGCCAATATATATTTATCCACCATTTTGAAATGCATATTTCGTTGGACCTCTACAAGACTCTTTCGTAGTGGGCATATTTTCTTTTACTTTTTTATTTGATTCGATATTTCTATTCTATCTAGAACCGACACATATAAAGTACACGTCGACATCGGGTATTTTACAGAAATACACGTATGTGCGTCGATAGTTAAAAACGAATAAATCGATGATACATTCGCGTATTTGATCATAATATGTTTTTCTTTCGATTCGATTCAGTTACACTAACCTACTATATGTTTTTATCTTCTAGATCACTGTATTAACTAATACATTAGTATAATACAAAAAATGTTTCCAGGATTTATCCAAGCAGCTATTCTAACTGTTATTGTTGTTCTATCACAAACAACTAAACAAATCCGTTGTTCAGAATCAAATGTTGATGAAAGTAGCGTTCTTTCTCTTACCAAAGACACATTTGATGATACCATTAAAAATAACAAATATGTGCTTGTAAAATTCGTCGCACCATGGTGCGGTCATTGCAAACATTTAACACCGGCTTATGCTGCAGCTGCTAAGAACTTAGCTGATTCAAACAGTGAAATCAAATTGGCCAGTGTTGATGCAACTGTCGAACGAGATCTTGCTCAACAATTCGATGTTAAAGGTTATCCAACATTGAAATTCTTCGTTGATGGTGTTACAGTTGATTATACTGGCGGACGATCAGAAGAAGAAATTCTCGGTTGGTTGAAAAAGAAAACCGGACCACCAGCTGATGATTTGAATACAGTTGATTTACTTAATACATTCAAAGAATCAGATGATGTTGTTGTTATTGGCGCATTTAAAGTAATGAATGAAAGAAAGAGAACGATTTTCCTTGATTGATTTTTTTTCAAGGATACTGATGGTGATGCTGCTGCTGCTTTTCTTCAAGTTGCACGTACTGTCGATGGTATTCCATTCGGTATTACATCAAATGCCGATGTTCTTAAAGAACTTAACGTTGATACAGATGCTGTTGTTCTCTTGAAACAAGTACGTAAAATAAAAATTCATTATTTAAATGAAACACTATTTCCGTTTTTGTAGTTTGACGAAGGTCGTAATGATCTCACTTCCTCATTGACTGAAGAATCAATTCGTCAATTTATCCAAGCCAACCAACTTCCACTTGTCATTGAATTCAATCAACAAGTAAAAACAATAAAAATCAACATAGAACTTATAAACAAAACCGATCGTCTTTCGTTTCAGAGCGCTCAGAAAATCTTCGGTGGTGACATTAAAGTTCATGTTCTTTTGTTCGGTAGTCAAGCTGCTGATACATTCGCTAAACTTAAAGAAGAATTCCAAACAACAGCCAAAGAATTCCGTGGCAAAGTAAAGCTGATAAATTGTTTTGTTTTGTTTTTTTACTTTAACTTTTTTTTCGAATAGTCACTCTTCGTTACTGTTAACTCCGATGAAACTGAAAACGAACGTGTTCTTGAATACTTCGGTCTTCAACAATCTGAACTTCCAGCTGTTCGTTTGATTACATTGAAAGATGAAATGAACAAATACAAATTCGACTCAGCAGATATTTCATCAAGTGCTTTGAAGACATTCGTCACATCATTCTTCGACGGCAAACTCAAACCACACTTACTTTCACAAGAAATTCCTGAAGATTGGGATAAAAATCCAGTTAAAGTCTTAGTCGGAAAGAACTTCTATGATGTTGCTAACGATGAATCGAAAACTGTTCTCGTTACATTCGTTGCTCCATGGTAAGTCAATTCGCTGAATGAATCATCGATTGAAATTCATTCGTATACTTTTATTATCTTAGGTGTGGTCATTGCAAACAATTAACACCAATCTATGAACAATTAGGTGAAAAATACAAAGATAACAATGAAGTTGTTGTTGCTAAAATGGACGCCACAGCTAACGAACTCGAAGATATTAAAATCCAAAGTTTCCCAACAATCAAGTATGTTTTATTGGATTGAATCAGTTTTGTTTGCTCACTTGTATCATCTTGTAGACTCTTTCCAAAAGGTTCAACTGAGCCTCTCGATTATTTCGGTGCACGAACAGTTGAAGGTCTTTCAAAATTCATTGACTCAAACGGCGTAGAAAATGGCAAAACAGCTACTCCAGAAGAAGTAAGACGATCTTGTTTTTCATCGATCAAAAAAACAACAACAATTCGTCCTTCGTTTTTTAGAATGTCGAACAAACTGAAGAAGACGAAGAAGGAGCTGAAGAACCAGCCCATGAAGATCTCTAAACATCTACCAGTAGATAAAATAAATACGTCTCTACTAACTATTTCATTTTCTTCGAAAAATTTTCTCTTCTTTTCTTCCGTATGTATGTGTGTGTTTTCTATTCTAACCAACATTCTAACTAAACCTAATCAAAACAAAAACCAACTTACGTATTTTATGTTTTCATAACTATCTTTGTCTTCTTTTGTTTTTATTTTGTTTTTGTTGACTTCAAAAAACGGGTATCAAGTGTCAAACATTCGATGAATATCTATCTCATCGATTTTCCGGTTATTGTGTTATTCTTTTGTTAACTGTTTTGTTTGATTCTTGTTTCATTCCGTTTATATTTTTATTAACAATTCACGTGTAATTGAACACGTGAGAAGGTACTTTAAAAGAAAAACGACTAAAAACATAACTCTAACGCTTTTCTCATTTCGTTTTTGCTGCTCTTTCAATTCATAAAAACTGTCACAAACGGTAGCAAAAAAACTAATTTATTCTTTTAATGGCAATCATGATAAAGCAAAATAAACGAAGACTTAATTGTGAATATTCAAATCATGTACGGATAGATAATGAGGATGTTCGTAGAGAATAACTAATCGTTGATCTTGAAGAAAGGAAATATTTGTCGGTGTAACTTGTCTCGGTATGGTTCGTGTTATTTTGCCTTTACGAGAATTGATGAGATCAATTGATTTCAAATGTTTGTGCGAACCATTGAGATACACATATTTGCCTTTCGATTGTGTTGATTCAATTCGTATATAATTTTGATTAATCGGATTACCGATGTCGATCAATAAATCTCGATGAAAGTCTTTTGTTTGTCGATGAAGACTTTGCAAATGTATCTCATCATGTTCATTCGAATAGAGAATAACAAGAAAATTTTCATCACACGCCACATCAAGTAAATGATAGACTACATCCTGTGAAAGAGTCTCAGGATTGTATAATTTGATTTTATAGTGAAGTTGAATATTCGAATATTGTTTATCGCATGTATATTCGTACAAATAGTTATTTGAGATAATACAATAGAGTACTTGTCTGTAGACATGTATGCGACGTAATGGAGATTCGGAACAGATACGTCCGAGATCAGTTACAGTTAATAATTCACGATTGAATAAATACAATTGACATGAATCCCATGCTGATAGAAGAAAATGATCGGTCGCTGAACAATAAGTGATGTCTGATATGCATGGTGCAAGTGTTTTTGGCCAATATAAATAGAAACGATTTCGACATTGTTGACGTTGTTCATGTTGAAGTATCATAAGAACTTTTAATTTCGAATTATAGATTATTAATTCATTTCGACGTGTTGAACTTGACATACAATTATAGTCAGTTTCGCATTTACGAAACATCATTGTCGAATAATTAACTTGATCGTATTTCTTTAAATCAAATTGATTAGTGGTATAGACTAATGCTTCATCATTGTCATCGTCCGATGATGATGATGATGACGATGATACTGATGCTGAAATCGATGTTGTTTGAAAACTATTTTCTTGTTCAATAAGAACTTTATAAGCGTGAACAATTCGCATTTCGTCGGTGTCACCTGCTGTCGTTGTTTGATCAATTTTATCTTTAGGAATAGGAATTGAATCGATTGAATATTCAGTAATCTTTTCTGTACTATTGTAAACTTCACGATCTTTGCCAACAAGAACAGGCGTTAGAATTTCTTGTTTACCGACGAATATTCGTGGAGGAGCTTTCGATTGCTTAGCAGTTCTTGTTGTTACCGGTGACGACATACGAAGAGGAATGCAAGAATCTTTTTTCGATGGACTCGGCTCTGGTTTCAAAAGATACCGATTCATCTGAACATGATCATATGAATGATCTTTTGACGCGGGAACAGGCGATGCATTTGATGACGTTTGAGAACTATGAATTGAATCAGGTCGTTTTGGAATAATCGTTTCCGATGGTTCACGTAATCGTTTATTAACAATTGATTCAGGTGATGAATCAACTGGTTCATTAGTTCGTTGAACAACAGGTTTTGGTGATTCGGATGGTTCGTTGGTTTGTCGTCGAGTGGTAACTATGGATTCTGGTGATGAATCTCGTTCGACAGTTTGTTTTTGAATGACAGGTTTTGGTGAATCAACAACTTCAGGTGATTGATTTGTTTGATTTTCGATTGATGAATCGGATTGATTCGTTGTTTTTCGTCGATTGATCGGTTCAGGTGACACGGATCTTCTCGTAGCATACGGTGACTCCGGTGGATCGATTGTTCGTTTTCGAATCACGAAACTGGGTGAAGCAGTTTTTTCTTCGACATCAGACGAGCCCAATGGTTCAATTGATTTTCTTTTGATGGCTAATGATGGCGAATCTTCTATTTCTTGTTCGACAGGTGATTCCGATCGTTCACTAGTTCTTGGTTCGACTATTTTTCTTTCTACTATTGGATTTCGATCAAGATTATATTCAAATTGTAAATTATCAGCTATTTGATTAATAGAAAAATCTTGACTATTCAATTGAATACATTTGTCAATGGTATTTGTTTGACAGAAACATTGAAAATTTTCCAGCTGTTCATTAATATCCGCTTGTGAACCTAAATTTTCAATTTGTTGTCTGATTTCTTCGTATTTATGATTAAAATCTTGAGCATATTGATCACGCAATTGATTGATTTCTTCATTTTTATCGTCAATAAATTGTCTGATTTTTCTATCAGTTTCCAATTGCCATTGAGATAACTTTTGTCGGAGTTCATCTAGATACGTTTGATGGTATTGTTGAATATCTTCTGATTGAAATTGTTCGCGAAAAATTGTCGATAATTGTTGTTGTTGTTCTTCTTCAACGAAATTTTCATCTTCCATTTCGTATTCTTCTCTTCAATTTTATGATAATAACCACAATAAAATAAAGAAAAGAACGATAGCTATGCAAGAGGCTTTGCCACAGGTGCAGTGATATATGTGGACGCTTTTCTTTTTTTTTTATATAAGATAAGAAAGTTACAAGATTTTTTTCTTGTTGTTGTTGTTGTTATGATCCTTTACTTTAGTCGAGATGGCGTATACTTGTAATGTATCAAATGATATATTAAGTTGACTTGACGCATAAAAATGTCTTTTTGTTTTTTCGTCTTTGACATATGTGAAAATTTATATTCGAAAAAGAATAAACAGGTATTCATGATTATTTATAACAGAAAAATAAACTTGTAGTACACATTAGCCGACTGAGAATAATTATAAATCTCATTCATGTCTGCCGAGCATTTCCCTTTCAAGATTTGATTGTCTGATATTTAGCATGATTAAACACATATTTCCTAACCCCTTAAGAAAAATCTAATTTTGCTAATTATGATACGAATATATTATATTTTCGTATCAATTAAACAGTATAAACACAACACTGATATTGACAGACGAAAAAAGTACATTTTGTTCTCTCGTATAGCTAAATAATATATAAATTATATGACTGTGATTTACGTTGAATGGACTGATTATTTGACAAATGCTTGCAAGTTGTTGTTTAGGACAGACGTCATAAAATAAATCATAGTCTTTTGGTTTTTAGTTTTTTTTTAATCAATAACAAAAAAATACAGCAATGAATACGTCTGACAACTAACTACAAATTCTACGAAACATTTGAATACTTCGATTGATTATCAACAAATACAAGATGTTTTCGGTAAGCTTGTTTATGCACTTATGACATACCATGAGATTCGAGTAGACCTCGTCGTTGACAAATCACTTGATCATCATCGGATTTTAGTGAATTTGTTGTCGAATGTTTCTTCTTTTGACCACGAGAAAATGCCCGATTTCGATTTGATTCAACAAATAAACGACAGTAAAAACAATAAACTCGATTTGTCCTCAATGAATATTCAAACCAATTGGAAAAACGTGCATTTTCCTTGCTATTGTTAGTCGATATTGAATTAATAATCAACGAAGTTCATCAGTTAATTGTTTAGCTGTTTCAGTGGCTGCTGGATCACGATCCAGTGTAACTAATGTCGATAGTGTAAAAATACGTGGTGGTGATGATTGAATTAATTTGAAATTTTTGTCTGACATCCATTGACAATTAACGATGAAGATTCAATTTGATTGTTCATTTATTACTGGATTATCTTTCTTTAATTAATCATAAGAATTTACTCGTATAGAACACGAACGAGTAGGAGTTTTAAAGTAAAACTACTATTTTACTCTTGCTATCAATAGGAATGGAATTTAAACTAATCAAAAAAGGAGCAGTCAAACTCAAGCACGACCTCTATTGATAAACTCATTGCAGATAGTAGTTCTCTTGCGCTCTCGTTCTTTCCTTCATCTTGTTGTTTTTAATATGAATCATCCCTAGTTTGTCTTTTATATTATTATCTTCCCTATTTATTTTCTTTATTTTGAAGAGTAACACAGAACAAAATAAAATAATTCTTGATAAAAAAAAAGCTTTTACAGAAGAAAAAAGAAAAGAACAGACGAACTTTATCCTTGAGTACTTTTCTTTTTATTTAACTTCGTTCTTTCTTTCTCCATATCCCTCTCCGCTCTCTATGTGATATACTTTGATAGAAAGAACAGTAACGAATGTTACATGTATACATGCATGTGGTCCGATTGTGGGACGGCTACATCATGCCATTTTTTTATGAATCATAAGTGCGAGTGCGAGTATGTTTTTTTTTGTTGTTGTTTATTTCAGAAACAATGCTGGCTACACCATCCAAGCCAAGCTATCATACGATTGTTGTAAGTTGAAAAAAAAAAAGATGACAAAAACTCTCATCGTTATTATCTCGAAATACTATCTCATTTGGATCTCAATGACAAAAACATCGTCCTTTTTTTGCTAAACAACATCATTACTCATTCGCTCTACTATCTTGATTTATCATTGTCTTGTTGGACTTTCGCGTAGTATCAATTTTATTTAGAGATTAAATATTGATCGTTGATACACACATTTACGTATTATATATAGTTGAATAGGAAGAGACGATTCGAAAAGAATTGGATAGATATTCGACGATAATATTTAATCACTATGTTTCTTTTTTTTTCGTATTTTAGCATCGTCGACTATCATCAAAGGATTTAATAGAAGAAAAAATGGAAGACCAAAAATTAATCTATGTAATTTTCGTTTCGTTTTTTTTTAAATATCGATTTATTAATTGACATATTTAGAATGAAAAAGACCTTAAATCGAACAGTTCAGCAATTGAATATAGTAAAATCTACGATGACGATGATCTACAACACGAGGAATTCGAGGAGACTCCTCTCTATGCCGCTATATTAACTTATTTGAGTTATACGATCTTATGTTTATTTGGTTGGTTAAGAGATTTTCTCCGACAATCGAATATTGAAAAGAAACGTGGTGCTGTCGATCCTAACGCTTCATTAGTAATTTAATTTTTAAAAAAAAAGTCGTTTTCTTCGAATTATTTTCTTTGATTAATTAATTCTAGGGTTTTGTGCCACTTTATCAGAGTTATGAATCGTTTTACACACGAAATATGTACACACGTGTTCGCGATATTTTCAATCGACCTATTGCAAGTGTACCGGGTGCACAATTTGAATTAGTCGAACGTGTTTCCGATGATTATAATTGGACATATCGGTATATATTGACACAATCGATCTATTTGTCTTTCACAACGTTCAACTTGTTTTTTTTAAATAGTTACACCGGAAAAACTATCAATGCAATCAATTTAGGTTCATACAATTATTTAGGATTTGCTGAAAAAACTGGTCCATGTGCAACGGACGCCATAAATGCTATTAAAACCTTTGGTGTAGCAGATTGCAGTACTCGTACTGAAATCGGTAAGAAATCCTTATTGATATTTACTTTCTAGGAACAGCCAATTTAAGAATAAAACTCATTCATAGTCAGTCAATATTGTTTCTCGTTTAATTATTTCGACATTGAAAAACAGGCTCGTATTTCTGATCGTCAGTCATATTAATCGTTTTCTTTTCTATTGACATGATACGAATGTATACACATGTATGGCGAGTTAAAAGTTCAGGTTACACGTTAGATAATTAAAAAATACTTTCGAATAATAGAAAAAAAAATGAGGGCGTACGATTTTTCACCTTGATCTTTCAATGAAAAGGAGGGAAGTGCGGAGAAAAACGAAAAGATTGTAAAGACATTTCAGCGAATGTTAATAACCTTTCAACTCGTAAAATGAATTCGTAATTTGATCACGAGATTTTTGTTGTTGTTTATTTTCAAAGGCACACAACGTCATCATGTCGAACTCGAACAACTCTTGGCTGAGTTTCTTCAAGTTGAAAGTTCAATTGTTTTCGGAATGGTACATTCTTTGATTTCTTTTTTCCGAGAAGAAAAAAAGCAACAACAACGTCAATAAAATATTTATTTCAGGGCTTTGCAACGAACGCACTCAATCTTCCAGCTATAGCATCTAAAGTATGAACTGAATTTCATATAATCAAATATGTTCGTCTATAATTCTGTCTTCCAGGGAGATTTAATCTTGAGTGACGAAATGAATCATGTCTCATTGATTCTTGGTATGCGCTTGTCGGGTGCTACATGTCAAACATTTGCACATAATGGTAAAAAGAAAAGAAATGAACAACAATCATTTATCAATGAATTTTTTTTGCTTATTAGATATGAAAAATCTCGAAGAAAAACTACGACAAGCTATTATTCACGGTCATCCACGAACAAATCGTCCATGGAAAAAGATTATCATCGTCGTTGAAGGTGTTTACAGGTTCGTATTTTCGTTTTCCGTCAAACACTTATTTGTCATCGAAATCATCTTATAGAAAAAAGTTCGATATGTTCGTAGGTATGACCTATATTCAGTTGTTTTTCTGTTTGCATGCGTGACTATTCTAATTATGACATTCTAATATCATATAAACTCAATAGCTTCATTTTTCATAACGATAATGTAGTGTTTTTTGAACTACAACGAGAATCGTATTTCATCCTTGTTATCTATTGAAATTCATTTGAATTTTATTCCAATTTCAGCATGGAAGGATCGATTTGTCGACTACCGGAATTAATTGAACTCAAAAAGAAGTATAAAGCCTATCTTTATATGGACGAGGCACATTCTATCGGAGCTATGGGTCAACATGGACGAGGTGTTGTTGATTATTTTGGTGTTGATGCAAACCAAGTCGATATTCTCATGGGAACATTTACGAAAAGTTTCGGTTCGGCAGGTGGTTATATTGCTGGTCGAAAGGTAAATCAATGAATTGTTTGTAAAAAAAGAAATATCTTAATGCATACAATAGAGTCTTATCGATCATATTCGTGTGACCTCTCATGCGAATACGTATGCATCGAGTATGTCAGCGCCAGTTGTTCAACAAATTCTATCATCGCTTCGACTTCTAAAGGGACCAGACGGTACGAAATGAATAAAATCAGTCAATAAAGAATTATGATTATGTTTGATTTCGAAGGGCAAAGACGTATTTGTCAACTTGCTGATAATACGCGTTATTTTCGACAGAAATTAGTCGACATGGGTTTTATCGTCTATGGAAATAAGAATTCACCTGTTATTCCTATGTTAATCTACATGCCAGCACGAGTAACCCGGTTTAATCGAGAAATGCTTCGACGTGGTATTGCTGTTGTCACTGTCGGCTTTCCAGCCACGAAACTCTTAGATGCTCGTGTTCGATTTTGTATGTCAGCTGCACATACACGTCAAATGCTCGATACTGTAATGAATTCTACCAATATCAAACTTTTTCTTATCGATTTCTTTTAGGCTCTCGTTGCTATCGATGAAATAGGCACGGACGTATCATTACGTTATTCAACAAGACACAAATCTCGTCGATTAAACGAGCTGTGAATAGAATGACATAATCAACAAAAAAAGAAAATTTGTCGTACACATTTTATCAGATATTTAACAGCAATGATGAAATAATCTACTTAAAATCTTGTTTTGTTTTATTTATTTGTACTTCAATTCATTCCATTCAAATTGACACCGATTTTTTTTTAATATTATCATGCATATTCATTCTTCTATCTCCTTTTATTTTCAAGTAGTTTCATTTGACCATTAAATCAATTCCTCTTCTTCTTCTTCTTACTCTAACTGTTGTTATTCAAAAAAAATACAAAGCAAAAATTTATATTTATTCTATTTTGTTTGGTTTTAAAAGTATTTCTTCATTTTATTTGTGCTTCTACCTTTGTTTTCGATGCATTTTCCTTTCGTTTTGATTTCTTAGTCATTTCTTTTTCTTCGTATTCTCTGTGAATGATCGATCGAGCACTTGTCCATTATTCTATAAACTCGATCGGGTGGTGCCTTCGCTCATAGCTTTCTTACCTTATAATTAATTCTTCATACTTATGTATGCGTTCATCCTTTTGAAACCGAATTCTTTTCGGTAAGCAAAATCTTCTAATATCAAACAATTAAATGTGAAACGAGAATTTGCAAAATATATTTGTTTCTTTCTTTATTCACAGTTTTGTTTTCTCAGATTTGAATAGAAGAAGAAGAAGAAAATTTACACGAATATATTTCATTCATTGGGTTGTTTTTTCATCGTATTTAAGATATCGAAATATTGCAATAATGTCATTGATGATACATATTCCGAATCTTTGTCTTTAAGTGAACGTATGAGATGATTTAATTGTTCAGTGATTAATCGTTGTATATTCTGTTTAGTTGTGCCGAGAAATGATTGAAGAAATTCTTGAATAAGACAATAACCATCACGAATATTATCCATAGGTGCATAGGCAACTTCGAGTATTAAACCTTTTGTTACTTGATTTTGTGTAACCGTACTGAGATTAATAATAAAATCTTGATATTCTAATCGTGTACCTCGTGCTTCCATTTTTGGTAGACGTTGTTCGAATGCTCGAAGTGTTTTTAATTTATTCATGAGAGCAATAAATGTATTGTCGGCAGTGAGCATTTGACAATTGGAATGTTCGATAAATGAAAATGATGATGCTGGATATTCGGAATGCGAGAGAACGTGAACGGTTTTAGGATTTTGAGCTATGCAGAAAACAAAACCAGATGAAATGAAATTTAAATAAAAATGAAAATACGAACTCGATGAAAAACTAACTAATTCGACTTGAAATGGACGAGTCTTTTTCGCACCGCCTCGTTCTAATTTATCCAAATAGGATTCAGCTGCTTCACCTGGTGTTTTAAATTGATTTGTTGACAATTGAATTACTCTATTCAAAAAACAATGCAGTATTAAATAGAAACAAATATCGAAAATCACTTACACTGAGACTACCATCTTAGAGATGCTATACTTTCTTTTACTAGATTTTCAAAAGAATCTAAAAATTAAAAATCACCGTAAATCAAAATCTTGACAACTAGTTTTCTAAAAAAAAAGTAAATCTCTCGAATCGTTCAAGTTTAGTTTAATTAGTTAAATTTTCAATTAGTTTAACGTAGATTTCAATTCCACGGAGGAAAACATCTTGAGCCAAATATTCGTTATGATCGTGCAAAAGAACTGGTGTATTAATCATTGGCGAAAAACCAATAGCTGGATAGCCGGCATTACGTAAAAATCGACTATCTGTTCCAGCTGGAAAAACTGTCCAGTTGACTTTACAGTTCATTTGTTCGCAAGTTTTTTTAAAATTTTCAAGCCACCAAGACGGTTTTTCGATATCAGTCAATAATAAACGTCCACTATCTTGAATAATATTTAATTTAACTTCATCAGCATTTTGTTTTGGTGTTCGTTGAATTAAATCATCGATAAACTGTCGAAATTCATCGTAACCATTCGGTTTAATTCGACAATCGAATGCTAACGTATATTGATCAGGTACGACATTAATTTGAACACCGCCAGACATTTTAGTTAGATTAACAGTTGTAATATTACCAAGTTGAAGTGGCTGATTACTTGTTTGACTTTGTTCTAAACGTTGTTGTTCATTAGTACGATATTTTAACATTTCATTGAGAACAAATTGAGCCTTTTCAGCGGCCGTATTTTCGATTAAACGTGAACCATGACCTGTATTACCTGTCAGAACTAATTCTAACCACATAGCTGAACGATCACCATAGAAAACTTGATAGATATCAGTTTCACTTGCTAGACCTTCATCAAGAACAAAACCAACATTTAAACTCTTGAATTCATCTAAATGTAACAAGCGTTTCATTCCTCGAGTGCCTCCTAATTCTTCATCAGGAACGAATAAACAATGAATCGTTCGTTTCGGTTCGTAATTCGCTGCTTTCAAACGTCGAATAGCTTCTAAATATTGAATACCCACACTAAAATATTCAATGTTTTCTCGTTCAAATCGAGTTGTTTCTTACCATTTCATATCCTGTGTACCACGTCCATAGATTTTTCCATCACGAATTTCTCCGGAGAACGGTGGAACAATCCAATATTCTTCGAATACTGGTACAACATCAATATGAGAATTTAATAAAATCGATTGTTCTGTGGACGTTGTTTGCCACTGAAAAGAAAAAAAAGAACAAACGAAAATTCTTTATTCATTCGTCTCTCTCTCTCTCTCGAATTATTCTACCGTTAAAACAACAGCTTCAAGTTCATCAACAATTGGAATGGTACGATATGCTAAGTCTAATTCTTGAGCATATGTTTTCAAGAATTTCATGGCACCCTCGTAATCTGGCTTCGGTTGAACAGTTTTTACTTGTATATATTCAACAAATCGTTGAATAGCTATTTTATCTTGATGAATTTCAGTCATAGTTCTTTCTGAAATCTAAAAATTATAAATGACGTTTTGCTTTTATTCTTATATCATTCGGATCTGTATTTGTTCTATATGTTCTTTCAAACTGACAACATCGAAAGATGTGAAGAAAATTCTTGAGAAATAAGAGAGGCAAAGAAAAAAAGGATTATATCGATAGATAGAAATACAAAAAAAAAAAGAAAACGAATCATTTTACATAAAATGTGTGGGATCTAAATGATCAACATCAATATCACATTTGGCACGGATTTCAGTGAATGAATATTCACGTAGAAGTTGTCCATTTTCATAAACGGTTACTAATTCATCATCGGCTTTGTCATACTCATCTTTATGTGCGATACTACTCAATGTTTGATAACTGCCATTGTCGGTTTTGACAAGTTTAAGTCGGCCAGGTTTATTACGTTTTCCAGGATCGGTGATTGGATCTTTGGCGACTGCTAAACCAACACCATCGACTTCAACATACGAACATTTAATAGCAAATTTCATTGTATCACGATCGAATTTTTGAAGAAGTCCACCTTTGAAAGGAGATGATCAAATTTTGGGCAAATGATATCCAATGACAACAACTTACCACCACTGCCAAACGTAATATTATCAGTTGAATATTGATTCTTTTCGAATAAATCAACGATTTGTTTGATTGAATTCATATTAACACCATCGCCTTGAATCAATCGAATATGTTTGTCTAAAACTTTGAAACCTTTGTCATTGACTGAACCACCAAATTTTCTATAAAGAATATCCAATAATTTCGGTAGAACTTCCAATGGGTCGCCTATTTAGCAAAAATCAATTGAATTTCGAATTCGAAAATCATTGAATTAACCTGAATCTGATCGAATCACCAATGTTCCATCACGTGCCATCACTTTGTCATGTAATTCTTCGCCCCAAATGTGTTCACATGCATTATAAATATCATACGAATCCGATACACACGAAATTATTCCCCTTGGATACATATCTAATTAACAAAATGATTCGAAAAGTATGATACACAAATGAATATTGTTTTCAATCACGAACCTAACATATTTTCATAAGCGTCATGTTCCTTTAGACGTGTCCAACTGACCATTGTCGAATGTTCGGATGCTGGAATTGATGTTGCTGGCATTTCGTTTGCTAGATAATAATTATGTGCAAGAACGCAGCCAGCTATCGTATCCGTGCCATAGAATGAAGTCAAATGTGCACAAGAACCGACTAGAATTAAAATTTTCGAATTTTTTTTGTGTCCACAAGTCGAAGATCATTATTTACTAGCTGCTGTTTCATAGGAAGATACACCACGAAAACCAAAATCATGCAATTGATTTTTAATAAAAGCTGGTGTACCCGTTTGTTTCAATGCATATAACTAAACAGCAAGTCAATCTTTGAATGAAATTAAATGTGAATATTTACTAAAATCTTTTTAATTTCTCTTGAATTGGTTGCAACTGTTATTGGATACCAAATTTGCAATAGAATTGTTTCTAAATATGTTGTCAATGATGAACATCGTGGATCCGTATTCTCGATTGTCATTAAGACATTGCCTTTGGGAACAATGGTTCCTTCTGGAACAGCTTTGATTCGAATCGGTAAATGTCCATTATATTTCTCGATAATATACTCCCACATTTCTCGATCAACAATATCATAACCGAAATGTTGAGACCAGAATTGCGAAGCTTGCTCGAGGTTTTCTTTGGTTACAATTTGACCGACGAGATGTTTTTTTAGAACATATTGTAAACCGAAGAAGACTTGATTAGGATATGCGCCACCTCGACTTTCTAAATAAGCATAGACTGTTGTCGTACCTTTTGGATATTGTTTATGATGCGACACTTTGTACGAATCGGTTTTTAATAAAATATTATTTTCCATAATGAACGTCTTTCAATGGAAATCTTATCTAAATATAACCGAAAATAGATTATTTAAAATTTAAGAAAAGTGAGCTTATTTTTGAAGTTATTTAGCGCAAAAATAGAAATTGTGTTCTAGTCAATAGAGCAAAAGGAGGGAAAGGAAAGATGAGAAGTAGACAAAGCGAGAAAAATTTTTTTACACATTATACGATAAAAAATGCTAATATAAAAAAAGTGAAACGAGAAGAGAACCTTGACATGATTTTGAGAAGAATAATTATATTCGCTTAAAACAAACCGTCCGAATAAAAGAAAATAAAGGAAAGGAAAGGAAACGGTTAGTCGTTGTATTCTCTTCTCGGTCTCATATAAAACGTTGTCGATTTTGTTATTTTGATTTTTCATTCTCCGAACAACACCTGTCTTCTTTGTTCAATAAAGAGAAATTCAATCAATGAATAACATGATTGATTATTAAGATTTCATTGTGGGAGGGAAAATAAAGAAAAAAAAGAATGTTTTCAAATTACTGTTCGCTTGTTTTTAGAATTTCAATGGTGGTTTACGATTAACCACCGGTTTTGGTGGAGGCGGCTGCTGCTTGTGAGTCGGATAGCTATGAAATGTACTGAGTTTTCGATGATTTCTATCAACCCACACAAGCCAATCGGGTAGATAGAGTTTTAATAGCGCTACCAGCATTAGACAATCATCTTCTGCCCGATGTGATTGACGATTAGACGCATTGTCTTTGAATTCTCGTTCGTAGATTTTACTCAGTTTCATTGAGACTTGCTGTCGAGCTGGATCAGTTGATGGAGTGTATTTAATTGGAATTTCAACGTAGCCAGCATGATTATTATTGACGGTTGTTGTTACAGGTTGAACAGAAGAATTGTTGTCAGGATATTGAACAAGATCCTTATCATTCAATAATCTATGTATTTCACGAAAGAATGGAAGTGAATCAGCACAATCAATTGAAAACAAAAATGTTTCTTTTCCAGTTGACGAATCATGAATTGAAAGATTATTAGTTGCCAACGATATGTCTACCTGTTTGTCATCGGTAGATGTTGTATTATTATTATTTGATAAAGCAGATTGAATTTCTTTGAAGAAAATTGGAAAATCGAAGAAATTGCCATTATGTGCTAAAAATAAGAAACTAACGATGTGTGAGCAAAAGCTACCGGAGTAGAAAAAAAGCACGAGTGTTTATACGATTTGATAATGATGGAAAAATCCTAGGAAGCTGGAAAATGAATGACTCATTATCGGCTTTGGAAAAAAGAACACTTGTTTATGAATATTTCAACGTGTGGTGCAAGTACAAATCTGAATATACGTGTAATTATTTAATCTCTCGTTTTTCGTGATAGAATTTCGTGGAAAAAAATGAGAATACTGAAAAAGAGTTCACATAATCTTTTTTTAAAATTCTCCGACATGCCGAAATGAAAAAGCACAACAAGAACCTCTTATGATAAACGAAGACAATGCATGTTATCATTGTTTATGTCAATAAAACTTTTGTGAGTCGAATATAGTTCTTCTTACCAACGAAACAGATTGGCGTGGGAAAGTTATTGAGAAATGTTTCGATTGCAAGAACTGACTGACGATCAAATGGAGGACAAATCGATAACATAGAATTAGTTAAACCTAGACGGAGAATGAAAAAAGAAGAAGAAAAACAAACATAACGTGAGAGATTATTAGTCATCCATCGTTTTTCGAATATCTACTACTTACCAGTTAGTTTGACGACTTCATCTACTAGTTCTTTTAATGGGTTAAAGTTTTTCACAAATTTATTCTAATACAAAAAAAAGAAAAAAACAAATAACTAATTAATTAAATTCGATAATAACTTACTAAAACTCGTGGTAATTCCTCGTCATTTTTCATTTCTTGCAATGTTCCGCTAGAAGAATCAATTGAATTGTTTATCCAAATCAACTAATCACCTACATATTTACAGCAATCATAGCTAATTCAGTAATCTTGGGATTATCATGTATCAATCCAGTTGTTTCAAGATCAAGTACTACTAGTGTTTGATAGTTCGATTTTATATCCATTTCGTTTATCTTTAAACACAAAAAAAAACATACAAACACCGACGTAAACATTCATCTACATATGTATATTTATATATTTAAAATAAAATCAAAAATAAAAAGAACGAGTTTATTAAATCGATTGTGATAAAATGTCAAGTAGCTGTTTGATATACGTAATCTTCTTTTGTAATTCATAAATAGGTGCCAATTGTGAGCTTAACTGTTCGGCTTGTGCAATAAATGAATAGATCGTCTTGATATTTGTTTCAATTGTGTCATTTAATTTGTCTCCAACAACATCTCGATAGGTTTGTAGACAACAAACACTCGTTGCTGACATATGGTGCAATGTCGATGTTAACTGTTCGACTGCTGTTACAAATTCTTGTGCTAATTCTCGTGAATATGCTTCGATATCATCGAGAATACGTTTATCGACTGGTGCGAGAAATTGATTTGCATCAGTAAGAATATGTGATGGTGATATTGAACGACTTGATTGTGCTGATGGAACGTCAACGATCGAACTCGAAAGAGATGGTGATGAGATTTCATCGGTACTTGCTGATGAATCGTGTTGTGTTAAACTTGTCAAACGAATTTTATTGACAATATCATCGACAACAAATGTTGTGAATGATGTTGAATGACTTGGTGATAGATCAGTTTCGATTTGTTCGAGAATCGTATCGATAACATACGAAACATCGCTCATGATCGAACCTAGAATATATTGATTCGAATGGTATAAAAATATTTAACTATTAAACATCTGCTTCTACCTTCGTCTTCTTCGTGATCCATGTTTTATTATTTTATAATCTAATTAATAAAGAAGAAGAAAAAACAGTTAATTTTTTTCTATGAACTATTAGCTTCTTTTGTTTTGCAATGAAATGAGAGAGAGCACCGGTAGAGAACAAAAAAAACCAATAATAATAATAATAAACAGAACTCTATACATCTGACCACAATTTGGGAGAAAATCAGTGGCGAGCACACAGACAAAACTTATGATAACAATCTGAATTTACAATTTGTTCCATTTACATTTCAACAAACGAAAAGAAAACAGAGACTTTTTCATATGTTCAAACGATTGTTGACTTTCAGCGGATAATTTCAATAATTTCTGATAGATTAAGTCGAATTCTGTTTCAAGAATAATTCGTAATTCTTTTTGTGAAATTGGCAAATAGATATCGATCGATTTCAATTCATGCAATAGATCTGCATATGAACTGAAAAGACTTCGAAGAAGAAGCAAAAGATCTTCATCAACACTCTAAAACAACAAAGTCCACTGCCTTTTTTTTCTTCACTATCAAAAAATAAACATACTGCTGTTGTTGAATTGAATCTAATCTAGAAAAAAAAATGAAAAGAACATATTTGATAACATAGTACACATCGTTATTCTTCTTCTTCCTACTTGTATTCGTCCGAAAAAGTTTTGAATACGATCAATTGACGTTAATTTTATCGAATAATTTGTGTTAATTAATTCATTGATAAATAATAAACGTATATCAACAAAAAGATTTTTCTCGGACAAAAACAAATTACGATATGAAGGATTGTTCGCACATAAATCGACGAGAAATGTCGACATCTGAAGAAGAAGAAGAAATAAAATTCAAATTTTGTTTTTCTCATCTTCGTATTTTCTACTTGTTTGATTCGATCGACTTTTTCGTTGACAAATAACAGACATAATTCCAAAACATTGAAACAGATTGCTAATCGTTGATTTCGTGTTTGTGTTTTTGTCAGTATTTGTCGAATGAAATTTTCCATCGAATAAAAAAGAATATTTTCATTTTTATTGAATTGAAATTGTGTTTGATTCGAACATTTATTCATATGTACGGCAAGTAGCTCAATGAAATAAATAACAAATTTTATTCGATAATATTGATCTTTATGTGTCGGTTTCGATTGTAGAAATCGTGTGAAATAATCATTTTCGATTAATGTCGAACGGTAGTGTTCTTTCGTATAATTTTCACAGAGATCATATTCGATTAAATCAAAAAGTAAATCGAAAAGAATGTTCATAATCAATGAATATTGATGGCAATGTTTGCACTCATTTTGAGAATCTTTTTCATCGGTATGATTCCATGTTGGTAGTTCAATAAGAAGGTAACGTAAATGTGAAGTTAGACCAAATTGAAGAAAAATAGCTTCTTGTTGATCGAATGCACTATTTCGAAGAATGAACAATTTGAGAAAGCCAATGATTGTTTTTGAGATAAGTTCTGGATCGATTCTATAGGTTTGTGTAGATGAATTTAGTGATGGGCGAATATTATTTTCATGACAGATAGATATGTGTTCGAGAAGAATATGTTCGAGATTGGTTAACCATTGAATATGCATTGAAGGCGAATGAACGGGATAGTCGAGAAGTTTTTCACGTTGATAAATACTGTAAGCAATTGAATAACTAAATAAGATCGAGAGTTTTCTTCGTAGAAATTAAATTTAAAAAAATAACAATACGAACTGTGGCTTTTCGATTTCTTGAATGTCATCATCGGTGGTATTTTTAGTTGGATTTGATTCTTCATTATCATCATCATCATCGAGTTCGATACATCCTTCGAAGTAATTAGCAGGTCGTTTTGAACTTGTCAACGTTGGACTACTTGGAACGATATAGAGATATGATGATGAGCCGCTGGTTATTTGTGATCGTTGTGAAGCTGAATAATGAAAATAAGGAAAACGATTGTTTTTTTTTGTTGTTGAATAAAATGTTTACTTTGATTTTGAGTCGATTTTGAAATCGGCAATGTTTTCGTTGGAATATCGAGTGGTTTAATTTTTTTATGTTTTTCCTTTTTCTGTCCGATTGTATTATTGAGTGTTAATGAAGATTCTGACTTTCTGAAAAGTGAATCGATTGTCTAATAACAGAGAACAAACAATATTCATATTTCGAAATCATATTTTTAATCTTGCACGTACACTGATCGATGATTTTGAGGTTTTTTTCGTTGTTTGTTTTAGTTTCTCATTTGCAGATAATGAAACCGGTTGAGTTCGAGTTTGTTGATGTTTTTGAAAATGTTTATATTCTTTCTGAGCTAAGGACATGTAATGTTTAGCTGAACGTTCTTTTAATTGTGGTTTATTCACGAGAGACAAAGATGAACTTCGTTTTTGTGGAATTTCTAAAATAGTTTAACATGTAATTCAAGAAAATGCTTCGAATAAATTCGATTTACTTTCAGACTGACGTTGTTTTTTAGCGAGAATTTTGTCCGAATCGTGAGATTTACGAGAAAGTAATGGCAATGAACTTTCCGGTTGTAATCGTTGTGTTTTATTCATCGGATTCTTTTGAATTAACGGTACGGCCGGTGGCATCGGTGTGAATAGTGGTCGAATAGCGTCTTCATTCGATTTTAATAGGGAAGAAAGTAATCGTGGTGGAGCTTTTTTGATCGGTTTCGGCGTTTTGAGATTAGTTTCCTTCGGTCGATCGATTTTTGCCGGTGTTTTTTTCGGCGATGGTATCACCGGTTTATATTTATTATTATCAGTTAAACGAAATCGATTCGATTTCGATGGAATATCGTGAATTTGAATGGTTTTACTCGGTTGAAGTTTTCTAGCTTGAATTTTTGCAACGACATCATCTAAACGTTTGTCGTTGTTCTTTCCAGTCGATTGTTTCGTCGATAAATAATCGACTTGACCATCGAATTGCGGAAGACAATCGAAAATATTCTCTTCATACGGTATCGGTTCAGATTTTGAAGGACGATGAACATAAGTAACGACAAGATCGTCAGTTGGACTTTGAGTACTTGTCGGTTTTGAAGATGAGCAAATATTCATTGGAGCTGATTGACTATCATCATCATTATCTGTATCGACTGATTGCATTGTTTCTTCTTCTTCATCATCAGTTTCTGCCGATGCTTGAAAATTTGCTGGTTCCCATTCGGCTAGTTTATTGAGATAATCGTCTTCATCTTCTTCATTGATCGATGTCATTGTTTCACTATTATTATCATCGTCGTCATCAGATGATGAATTCGATGAACTATTGTCATCATATCCATGAAAGTATTGCAATTTTGGTTGATAACGTAATAATGATCGAGAAACTTTGGCATTGTTCGATGGTTGTTCAGGCCGAAGAGATTTAAAATCAAAACTGGTTTCATATGAATTTATTTTGAAACGTCGTTCGAGTAGATGAGAAATTCGTTTCGAATTGAAATCAATATCAGTTAATAAATAACAATCCGAATAGATCAATGACATGAGTAGAACAAATAATGATTCAATTGAACGCAATAAAAATGTTACTCATTGAAAATTGGGTTTTTTTTCTGTTTCGAATAGATAGTGGTTCGTTTGACTTTCATTGGACCAATGAGAAAACAAAAATTGAACGTTTATTCTTTCAATAGTACATTCGAATAATAGATGACGAAACAAAAAACAAGTGAAATAGCTCGAAATTGCAGTTTGAGTTTTTATTTATTGCTCTCGTCCGATCTGTCTGCCGTGCCTTTTGTCAATTGCTGACTTCATGCAACTAATCATTGGATAGATAAAACCGACGGTAGATGCCGTCAATAATTGACAATTCGATACTTTATAGGAAAGCGCTGTTTTCATCGTCTAGCAAGCTCGTTGAAAATAATTGTACATTCAAATGCTTTTCTTATCACCTTCAGTTATCAAAATCTGATAAATAAAAAATTATTTTTTCGCAAAATATATTCGAATTGAACTATATGATTCGAAGGCCAAAACGACGCATTTTGTTCGAATTGTAATTCCTGCGTGTCTGTTTTCATATTGACTCATTTGTTCGCGTCTGACATTAGCTAATCATGCACAAAAAAAAAGTGAGACAACATATATACGATCGTTGCTGATAGTTAATTATATGCTCCATTATTTTCTTGACTGGTCCTTGCTATTAATGATCAAGTATTTGCCACATATTCTCACACTTATTTCATTTGAGAAATACTCTTTTTTTTGTTCGTATTTTATTTCACTCAAATGAAATGAAAATATTTATCTGAAATTCATGAATTTCTATACAATTCACCATGAATAGAAGGCCAAAGTTTGTTTTTTCTCAGTATTTCAAGTCGAGGAGCACAGATAGACATCTGTTTTTATGCATATCGATAATAAAATGAAGCAAAGGAGAGAGCGAGAAAAAAAAATAAAAATGTTGTATGTTTCATTTCATATTATATGAAAGGAGAGAAGAAGAAAAAAAAACCTGTTTCGATCTTGATTCGATTTTTGTATTGAACAAAGAAGCAAAATTTTATGTAAAAAATAAGACTGCCTATAGACAATTGAAGTATTTGCTTTTCTTATGCTATTTTTCAAGTGCTTTACGGGCAAAACGAAACGAAAAAAACTGATGGAGCACTATGATTTCTGTTTCTTCTTTTGTTAATCATTTCACATAGAATAAACTTCAAAAAGGTAAGAATACTTTTTCCTTATATGCCAAGAACAAATCGGCCATAAAACCAATGAATCAGCCGACAAGAGGGATATATGACATTACGATTTATGATTTTTTCATCATTTTCTAGATTTTTTTTGTTGATATTCGATTTGAATAATGAGTTTTCATCCATCTCCATCGGTCGATTGTCATACGACCCCAATGGAAGTTCAATTGCCCTTTATACAGGAAGCTATGGACACTCAAGATGTTACACGATCAAACGGCATAAAACCGATTATAATTGAGCCTGAAGGACAACGCAGTGATTCACCAGTAGCAAAACTATGCTGTGATTATCATCCATCGACAAATCAATATATTTTTCGATGTCCACCAACTTATTTCAATAGATCAATTTTTTCACACGATTTACTCTGTATTTCTCAAATAGGCACATGGGCTTTTTATCAAGCATTACTCAGTGAATTCATCGGCACAATGTTATTAACACTAATCTGTATATCAACTGGTTTACCTGTAACTGGTAGTTCGCCGCCCGGTTTACATGGTGCATTAGCTGCTGGATTTGCCATAGCTACAATTGTCGTCGGCTTTGGTCATATCAGTGGTGCTCATATTAATCCGGCTGTTACAGTTTCGTTTTTAGTTGCTGGTGAAATCGATGTTATTCGAGCATTTTGTTACGTTGGAATGCAATTACTCGGCGCAACGGCTGGCTCGCTTTTAGCAAATGTATTAACACCTGGTCATGCTCACGGAAATCTAGGTGTCAATACAATAACAGAAGGTGTTACTATTCCTCAAGCAATTATTGTCGAAGCCATAATCACGTTTATTTTATGTAATACAGTTCAAGCTATTTGCGATAAACGTCGTGAAGATATCGGCGGTTCAAAAGCTCTTGCCGTTGGCTTGTCGATTATAGTTGGTTGTCTGTTCGGTGGACCATATACAAGTGCATCAATGAATCCTGCTCGATCGTTTGGACCAGCAGTTGTGACGAACAATTGGGTCAATCATTGGGTTTATTGGATTGGTCCAATGATTGGCTCGGTTTTAGCAGCAATTACTTACGTATATGTTTTGAAACAACGACCACCGATTGTCGTGCGTACTGAGTCAACTCTTCCACGATCAAGATCATTTATACGCAAAGTTGATCTTTGAATGTTGTCAACAGTTTTGAAATAATTTTACCGATCAATTTTCTTTTCATTTCTTTTCCACATTCGTTTTCGTTCGGGATATGTTCGTGCTACAGTCATATATAATTCTATAACATTTTTTTTTAGAAGAAAGAAAACGACCAACATTCGCGAACATCTATTGACATTTATGTTTTCTTTTTTTTTACCAGCAATTCTTCTGAATAAAATTTTCACATTGATTTCTGATGAAAAGTTTTATTATTTATTTATTCATTTCGAAATGAGGATTTAAAAAGCAGAAAAAAGAAGAAGATAATTTCAATGTCAAGTCGGTCTTGCATACATTGGTAAATGGTATTGATTATAATTCATATATCGAAGCATGACTTCTTCGATTTCTTTTTTGTAGCCTTCAGTTCGAAATCGTCTTAAAATTGTTTTCTTTTGTTCGTCTGTGAACTGAAAATAGAAGTAAAAATATTACCAATGCAAAAAATCAATCAAGTTTTGTTTGTTTTTCGTATTTACAATTAAATCATGGTCAATAGTAGACGCCAATGATGAAAGAATTGAATTATCACCATCCGTCTATAAAAATAAAACAAAAAAAATGGATGATTTCGAAACGAAGAAACGAGGCGTTTGTTGATTTACCAAAGATTTCTTCAACAATTCACGAACTTCATGACGAACATCAGCAAATCGATCGTGATAAATTGCTACTGCCCAATTTTCTCGGAAATATCTAAAAGAGTCGAAATCGATACTTGATTCTAATTGAAAGATAGATATCCTACGCGAATAAATCAGTGATTAAACCTTCGTTATATCGTTGTCGAAGATTGTTAAGCAATCGTTCATGAAGTCCGTACAATTGAGAGAGATTGTAAACATCGATTTTCTGAAAACAAAGAATTTTCAATTTGTGATACTTTCTGTTTTTTGTGTCTTACATCTCGATTGAGACAAACAATCGTACGAACAACACCAGCTTGATCAAGATGAAGACGAAAATAATTATTTTCATGATTTGTAACAATATCCGTGCCCTAATTTAAAAACAGATATAAATACGAAACAAAAGATAAATATTTTTGAAAATACATAAGTGTCATGGCGTTTAGCATTTTCATAATTAACCACTGGACCTGTTCGAAATACTTGGAAATAGTAAAGATTTCCTAGAGTTCAAAAGAACAAAAAAGCAACAGAAAATGTTTGTGTTTCCCGAGGAGATTCTTCTTTTCTACCTGGTAGAACTGCATAAACACGTCTTGGTTTTTCGTAAGTTGGAATCAAAGGATGTTTGCCGGATGGTGTTTTCGGTGGAACATAGATCGGATCATATTGTGAGAACAGTTCATTTGCCAACTAAAAGAATAAATCTCTCGAAAATAAATAGATCTTATGTTTATTTCGATTTTTCGTACCATATTTCCAACTTCTTTCGAATTGAAACACGCATGTGTCCAATCATCTCGATAATATCCTCGTTTAAATTTCGTTAACGATCCGCCAGCATAAATCAGCGAATCATTCGTACGATTGTGTTCGTCGATAACTAAACGGCCATCGAATACCAATGAACTTTGATTCATAGCAGCGAATGCATCGAAATCGATTTGTTTATTATAAAAACAGAACAATGTCTGCAAAAATTGAAATCAATGAAAATCCGATGTTATCAATGAACGAAAATGTTACAGTGCAATCGAGTTCGATGTTTTCACTGGATTTATCCTTGGCTCGAAAGGCAACTCGATCGATTGGTTGACCACTGTATTCATTTTGCCATGACTCGAGCGTGTAATTTTCATAGATTTCGATATTCAATTCTTGTAATTGTTCGTGAACAATTTGTGTAACCGTTGGATCGTTGAATACAGTTGACTAAAAATGAGAAAATCTCTTTTGAAATAGAAAATTGATGTAAAATAATGTTACATTTTTATATTCGGGAGGAGAAATTAATTTAATTGAACTCGATGGAATTCCGTTGATGATAAGTGCTGAAATGCAACAGTAGGATTCGAGTGTTGCGCCGTAGATTAAGATCGAATCTTAAATATAAGATTTTTTGTATCGTTCGATTTTCTTTTCTTTTCGTTTTTTCTTACGTTCAATATTTTGATTCATCTGAAGCCATTTCAATGTCATTGCTGCATCGAATTCATCATTAATTGTCAAGACATTCGGTGGTGGCGGTTCTACAGAAGAAAACGTTTTCAATTAATGAACACAAACAAATTGTATTATTTTACCAAATAGAATTCGATCAGGTTTAGGTGGCAAAGTTTTTTTACTCAATGGACTGATAACTTCAGCATCTAACGGTGCAATTATTTGAAATTGACTTCCCGTACATAGAAGTAAATGATCATAAGGTACGACGGTATCATCATCAAGTATGGCTAATTTCATCGGTCGATTAAGACCAACTAATTTTGCACAAATAATATTAACATACGAACGAAGTGAGAGACGATTTAATTCTTCTGTTTCGTATTCCAAACTAAAATCGAAGAGATTTTCAACGAATCAAATCGAGGCAAAAACGAGTTTTACTTCGATGGTGTGAATAAACTTCGCGCAAATGATGGAGGAAATTCACCTGGCATACCATGAGGAGAAATCAATGTTAAATTATTAAAACGAAGATACGGACTAAACAACAAAACAATGTTTAAATATCAAAAATATCAAATGAATTCTACCAAACAATTAATGATTCCAGTACGGATAAACCTAAGAAAAAAAGAAAATAGATCGAATTCAAACTTTAGATTTAAACGTACCAACGGTCGATGCACCAACAATAACAATTCGTGCATTGATTGTAATCTAAAATTCGAAAAACATGATAACTCAAATCTTCTTATTTTTCTATTCGGCATACTTTCGGTTCCATCATGCATTTGACTGCTGTGAATGTCAATGCAAATGGTGTATGTTCTAAACTAGGTAGTTGTCCTAAGACACAGTCTGTTGGTGCGTTCATTTGCAATTCTTCGAGATTATATTGAATCAAACGTCGAGGACGAACAGGTAGAAAATAATGAATAGCATATGTTGGTGAATGATGTTTGAGCAACTAGATAGAATTCTACAGAAATTTTCAATCGAATGTTAGTTTTACTTCATCATCGGCATATCGTGGAAAGATTGGATAGTAAATCGATGTTTTGGCTGTTTTTCGTAGGATTTCTTTGAGAAAGATTTTTGTCATATAGGCAAATATCGGATTGATAACGAAATGATATAAATGTATATGATCACTTCGTTTATGAAGATCAAAATAAATGAATTCTTCGAGATTATATTGTGAACGAAGATAATCAACGTTCTAAAAAGATCAAAAAAAAATAATGATAAATTTGTAATGTTGAAAAACATAAAGTCAACGAACTTCTTCGTTACTAAATATAATCAAGGCACTTGTTTGATTAGCAACATTGATGATATAAGCATCGAGGAATGCATTTGTATCCTGAAGAGAGAAAATAAACGATTTATTGTTCGACTCAAAACGACTTACACTTCGTTTTCGACTGCGTACAGCATCATTGAAATCATTTAAGATCTTTTCTTTCGCCGAAAAATGTTCAGTTAAACGTTTGACAGCATCGAAATTCTTCTCCGATGCACGTTCAATTGAAATCTCACGTAGTAAACCAGCTCGATGAAAAAGATACAATTCTTGTATATTCGGTAGATTTACGCGCGGTGGAATACGCTGAAAGCAAAATAATTTTCAATCGAAAGTTTCAATTCAATTGACATACGATGAATGATTGTAGAAGTGGAAATTCTGGTACCATTTGAGGAATACTGATCACACAATAATCACGATCAGGAAACATATCGAATGCTTTTTGAAGAAAATCATAGGAACTAAAAATGAAATCATTGGACGATGGAAATTGATATTTTCATGAGATTGAAATACCGTTTTTCGTATTCTTCGCTTATGCAAAATAATTGAATAGCAAATGCTTTTTCGCGTCCGAAGAATTTCGGTGCCTGACTGACGAGTTTTGGTTTGATATATTTCGATGGATCTTCAGCAGCTAACTAGAATTCCGAGATCAAATCATGATTTATATTTCAATATAATGAAATTAATTCGTTCTACTTGAGATTTCGTCATTTTTGCTCGATGACCAGACGTATCAGCGATTTCTAAAATCGCGTCATTATCAGCATTTTCCTCTCTATTCAAACAAAAAAAGTAAACACTCGAGCAAAAAACAAAACAGCAGAATTCTAACTCAGTTATTTTCGTTAGATCATCGACTGATCGATTCAATGGTGTTGCCAAATGATCAGACGCCGTCAAACTATTATGATCAAGTTGTCCATTATTTGTTTTTGTTTGTTTAGCAATTTTCTCTATTTCATTCGAACTATGAACAACTGATGCTCGTCGCATAGCTTCAAGTGTTGGATTTTGTTTGACATGTGCATTGGCATGATCATTCGAATTCTCGTCAGTATTCGGTAGATTGCCTTCGGTTTCTTCAGTCATTTGATCATTCCATTGATCATCAGGATGTGCTGCACGTAAACCATGAAAAGCCGAAAGAGAATAGATCTCATTCAATACATCGATATTGATCTCTTTCGAAATACTCATAAAACCAATCGCATAACCATGACACTAGAAAACATTCGAAAATATTTCTCTTCTTGTTATTCGTGTTTCCTTTTTTATTTATAAAGTTTACTTCAGCAACTAATGCTTTGTTATTTTCATCTTGAGATTCGATTAATTCAGCAACAAAAAAATCGCCATAGGTTTGCTTGAGAATATCATTATACTGATTAAACAACGGAGCGAGATCATCGTTATCTTGAACTCTATTCACCAAAAGAAAAGCAATGCACAATGGATGTTTTTGCATTCGTATTTGTAGTTTTTACCGAGCTGTTCGAATGAATAATGTTGGCGAATGATCTTTTCGATAACAAACTCGTACAGAATATTTACTATCAGCTCGGTCACTTTCAATCGGTTTAAAATATCTTTCCAAAGCATTTTCTAATTAAAATCAAATAGAAATCTTCGAAAAATCAAACTCCCATTTCTTTTCCTATTCACCTGGTTCAAATTGTTGTGGCACACAGAGTAGAACTTGATTTATTTCTGGCAGAGCTTTAAATGTTACTTTCAAGATTTCTTCCATACATCGTTCTGAATAATCCGGATGTGCAACAAATAAATGCAAAAACAACGTATTAATCGCATTCATTTTCGATGTATCCGCTGTTTTTGCATATGATGATTTCCACCATTTATCTTCCCAATCATGTGATCGAACACCATGAATATTCGGATAATCGTAGAAAGCTGCTAGAGCATACAATGTTCCATCATATTCCAATGAGACAGAAAAAATCGAATGTTCCCTAATGATTTGTTTTTTGACAATGAAACGAAAATTTACATCATTGAAGTAATCTTACAAAATATAGGAAATATTTTCTTCTCGATTGACTTGTCCGAAAACGTCGAGTGTATACGATTGAACGAGATGTTTAGCTTTAAGAGCATCTTCAGCTCCTGCTCGACGTGCATGAGCATCGAACGACGTACGTGGTCGTGTTGCTGTGAGTAAACTTGGTGACTCCATTTCGAAAAGAAAATCTACAAATCAGAAGAAGAATTTTATTAAATCGTGCTTTGGTTTGCTTTTTCGTTTGATTGTACATGAACAAGAAGAAAACAAAACATCAACGATATATTCATATTTTTGCTGTTCTTAATTATTTTCTTTGCTTTTAAAAAAAAAGAGATTTTCGAGCACATACATTGAAATAAAAAAAAAAACGTTTTTTTATCACACAATTCGTTTTCCTTATTTATATATATATGATATGAAAGCGCAGAGATTAAGTGTGAATAGGTGAGAAACGGGGGAAAATAAAGAGAGAGAGAGAGAAGTTTAGACATTTATTGATATGAAGCGTGAAAAGTCTAAACGATTATCGAACTGTTGATGTGATCGTGAGAAGAAGGAGAGAAAAATAAATAATCATACTTCAGCAACAGAAAAGAAAACCAACGATAGATTCTCATTCACAGATAAAGCTACTCACTAGGATCTCTCACGCGGGACTATGAATAGAGAAAGAAAAAGCGATCTGTTCGATTTTTTGGAGATATTCGAGAGTTATTGTGGTTGATGTTTTCATTTTCGTTTTAATATCAATGGACGGCTGGAGAAGAACAAAGAGAAAAACGAGAGCGAAATCTGACAATTATTATGGGAGAAGGAGAAAGAAACCCAGAAATATTTTTAACGTGCAAAATAGAAAATGAAAAGAAAAAAAACAAAAATATGTTTAGGAACTTTCGAAAGAGAGACAAACAGAAAAAAAAGAAACGGCAAACACATCACACAAGAAAAGAGAAGATGGGAGGGGAAAAACCAAAACGAAATCTATCAACATGATTTGGTTTTATTATCAATCAATAATAGAATTCAATTGAACACCGCCTATATGTGGCAATTTTTGATGTCGATTGAGCTCGTTATTCGATGAGTAATTCTTTGAATTCATATTGGCTGCATTGTATAATTGTTGTTGTTGATGATGATGATGATGAGTTGTATACTGTCCACCTGCACCACTATTCGTTCTACCACCGGTTACACTATTATCTCCATTCGATGTTTGTTGAACAGCATGTAAATGATGATGACGAAGAACAGCTGATGGACGATTGGCTGGTGGAGCTTCAGATGGAGGCTTGGGCAAACGACGACGAAGCCAAGAATGTCTGAAAAAATGCGAAATCAATGATTCAACTGAGAAATCTATTGAAAATAATCAATGTACCTTAAAGCTTGTGAAGGTGTCATGCGCATTTGTGGATCCCATTCGAGACAACGTTTGAGAAAATCAATAAATAATGGATCGTCGCAATTTTTCAATGCCTGCGCCCAATCTTTACTACCGGGTGGTCCACGATGTTTGCCACGTTTCGAACGACCTATAAAACAACAACAACATTAATCAAATCTAATCCAAGAACATATAAACAAATTGTCTAACCGCCTTGTAACACAGTTGTTCCATCGGGTAATGTTGCTACTGTACAATATCTCGGATGTCCTTTCGAACTAACAAAATTTCTTGCTCGTTTTGACGCATCAAGGACTTTTTGACTAGGCATTCCAAGAATTTCGATCATACAACTCAATTGATCAGCTTCATCTTCTCCAGGAAATAATGGCATTCCAGTTAATAATTCACTTAAAATACATCCTAAACTCCACATATCAATTGGTAAACCTAAAATTAGATATTCGATTCATTGTTTGATCTCAATTATGCACGAACCATATTTAGCTCCGAGAATAACTTCAGGCGCTCGATAAAATCTCGATTGAATGTATGTATAAACACGTTGATGTTCGAAACAACTCGAACCAAAGTCAATAACTAAAATACATTTATTTTACTTCAAGAAAAAAAATACATTTCGTCATTCGTTTACCTTTGATTCCACTTCTACCTTGTTGTTTCAGTAGAATATTTTCTGGTTTAAGATCTAAAGAAATCAAATCAATTGATATCTCTCTCTCTCTCTCTCTCGTTGTTCATACCACAATGGATGATTTTATTTCGATGCAATGCGTCCAAACATTGTAGAATACTATGTGCAAATTTTCTTACTAATTGTAAACTAAATCCTTGAAATCGATTTTTCTTGATTAATCTTTTCGAAAACAAAGTAAAATAGTATCATTTCTCATTAATTCGTCGTTCTTACTCGTATAAATTCATTGAAAGTAATTCAAATGTTATACAAATATGATTACGAAATTGAAACCATTCAAATAAATGAATGATATTAAATGTATTATCACGATCTTGTTTACGTAAATGTTCTAAGATTCGAATTTCTTCTTGAGCTTGTCGATGAAAACGTTTTTCATTACGAATTATTTTCAACGCGACTTGTTGTCCACTTTTATGATCATAACATTTAACAACAAGACCAAACGAACCTTTACCAAGAATTTTTAAAACTTCGTAACCTAACACAACAACACAACTTGAATTTTAAATTTCACTGAATTTCTATTCTACATACGATAGGCAATATGGTCATGTTGAACAGCAATATAGGATCCATTTTCATCGTCATAATTACCTGAAAAACGAGATATATTTAGCTTGAAAAGTTAATTTATTTTCGGATAGAAAATCGTGTTTATTTTTCAATTAAAATGTCTCGTTTTTTCTTTCTCATCACTGAGTGCAATAAAAATCATTATTGATGTATTACTAGGTGTTCTTCCACTTGAATATTTCAGGTTAGAATAACATTAAGACAAAGATATTATATATAGTCGAAAGAAATATCGACGTTGTGACTTACCATTGTTTGGTCCGCCGCCGACGCCTTGCCGTTTTCGAGCATTCTGTCCAACGAAATAAATTTGTGGATAGGAAAATATTTCATGTCTTTCGAAAGCCGTCAATTTCGACATATATGTTTTCATAGCTGTATCAGGATCGAGTGCATTCGTTCGTCGTTGTGATGATGAATTCATACTTAACATACTGTCTACGCTCGGACTTTTGCGTGTCGATTGTTCGGATGTTTGAGGATGATTATGATGATGATGACCGCCACCACCACCATGATAACCGTTCGTTGTGTTATTAACAATTGTTGAATTGCCATTGATAATCGTAGATGAATCGCCGTGCTGTAGTTTATGTGATGTGTAATGTGCATTCGATGGATGATGAGAAATCGCAGCTAGTACTGGACTACTTTCGTATAATTGCTGAACTTGAACACCCGACTGTCGTGGTTGACGAGCACGTATAGGCGGGAGACTTGTTTGCGATTGATAATCATACATTGAGCTAGTTGATTATGCAAAAAGTTTCTTTTGTTTGTGAGTTCTTCTTTTTTTTTTCTTTTGTTATTCTGACGACAACAATGTTTTTATTCTTAAACTAAAAAAGAAAAAAAATATAAAAACTTTTCAACCTTTTATTTCAAGAGAAAAAACGATGAAATTGAAGTTTTATTATTTCTATGATTAAACTCGTAGAAAAAAAGAAGAAGAAGGACTTTTCTTTTGCTTTCTTTTTCTTCAATTTGTTCGATGATTCTCAACAAAGATAGATTATTTAAGACGAGATATATGATTTGAAAAACATACATTTATTATTTACCAATAGATTTTTCTTCGGAATTCATAACCATGTGATTTTTTCTCTTTTCCATTAAGATGTATGTGAGAGAAAAAGCAACGCTCCCGTAAAATTCTTCGAAAGTATTTCTAAGTCTGCAGTTTTTCCTTCGTTTTCTTTTTTCTTTTGTTGTTCTCTTTTTCTTTCTTCTTCACTAATCATCAGTTAAACTTCCGATCGAATTCTTTTACGTTTCACGTACCTGTTTGAAAATGCTCTAGTTGAGGTTTATATAGAAAAATAAAAAAAGGCCTGTCATTTTCTTTTTCTTCGAAGTCAAACTTTACGATCACATATAGTAGCTGTTATTCTTCGGGAATTTATGCATTGTTCTAGGCATATGAGTGAATTTAGAAAAAAACAAAGAGCAATTGTTACACATCAACAAAACTGAAAAAAAGTAAAGCAAAGGGAGGGAAAGTAAAATGGGACAAAAGAAATTGAGAGAGAGAGAGAGAGAAGTGAGAATTGCATTTGTAAAATGTGATTAAAAACAGGGACATCGACAACGCCAAAGCAACAGAACAGGACACTTTCTCTCTCTCTCTCTCTCTCCCTCTATTGCGCTTTGCCTGCATCCTTCTTAACTTGAAAAAATATATCTACAATACACTACGGTCGTGTGTTGAAACATAAAAGAAAGAAGGGATTGAATAAAAGAAGAAAGAAAGCAAAGTTTGACGAACAGAAACCACATACGGACAGAATATGTTCATTAGGGTCTTCTATCATTGAGATACATATATCGAATTATGAAATATGAACAATCTGATGTTCATTGAATTAGTAATTTCTATTTACAGAAAATTCCTAAACTCACTTTGTGTATTTCTATGCATGTCGTCTTATCTTCTTACTTTTTTCTTTTCTTTTCTTTTTCTTTTACGATGTTGTTATTTATTATCGATAAGAACCTTCAAATCTCTTCCGAGAAGTACAATGTACGTGATAGAAAGAAGTTAAATCTTTTTTCCTGTTCGCAAAGGTTGTTTTTTAAACGTCTTATTTTTTCTTCTTCACATACGTGAATATTTAGAATAGGATCTCAATTAATTTTAATATCTCAAAAAAAAGGACACAAAAGAGAAAGAGCAAAGTTTGTATCGAAATGTGAAAAAGAACAAGCGCATTGTTGGTATTTTAGTAATTAATCAGAAAATATGCAATTTTTCCGGAAATAAAATTGATTGGAAACTGTTTCTGTCGAATTCCTATTGTTCGTTTGTTAGAAGTCTATACTGCATGCCTCAAAGAGAGAGAGAGAGAGAGAAAATGTAACAGACAAAAAATGAATCGTTGAGTTTGTATATTTGTATGAATTACTTGAAAAAGATCCGATTACATGAGACTATTCTTTCAAATCAGTAGTAGTAGTAGTTGTTGTATTGCATGTGTATGCGTATATGTGCGTGTGTTGAAAATCATATTAATTTAATATAAATAAAGAATAAGAAACAAGATCACCTACCCGGCCTTTTCCTTTTATTTTCTCAATGTCGAAGATAAATACAAATGAATATAGCTCTTAAGAGTATGTTCTAATCGTTGATCTCGATTATCCTTCAGTAACCAAACAAGAAGAGAGAAGAGGGAGGGAAGAACAAAAAAGAACGAACATCATCACTATCAGTACAAACACTGACGCAACTTAAGAACGGTAGATAGAGGAGGGTGGGGGACAACATCGATCATCGCTCGTTCAACAATTTCAACGTGCCAACTCAATAAACGCATATAGGAGTCGGTTGGTCGATCGGCTCTTAATCGAGAATGACAACGAACGACAAAAAAAACCGATACAACAAAGAAGAGGAAGAGGAGAAACAATGCAACAAGATTAGTATACTACTATCTTTGAATACTTCTAACATTGAGCTAACAACATAAACGAGAAGCACAAAAAAAAAAGAAAATAATACCGATTTTCTTACTTAGAACACTTAGTTCTCTTTCGGATGAGCAATATACGTACATATATGTATGTGTATATATGTATATATATATATATACATACTCTTTTATCCGGCAATGATATCTGATTACCCATCGAACATTGACAAGGTCAGTGTGTATTTCTCTCGAGACAGAATAATAACGACTTAGGGAATATTTCGATTGATTTTCAAGTCAAAGATAATCGTTTTTTTTATTTCAGGCGACAGCGAAAGCAAGTAGTCATCATTGAGATTCTTTTCGTTTTTTTTCCTGTATTTGATAATACGTGTGCGTGTAGGTGATATGGCATGACTCGAACAATTCGAGCGATGAAACTATACAGATTAGTCGAAAGAAAATGTCAAATGAAGATCGGATCATTGATATCGACAAGATTAAGTACAGACAGAAAAATCAAAATTGAAATTTATTCTAAGTGAGAAATTCGAAACACGAAATATCTATCGACTGATTTGTTTAGAAATCGAGTGTACACATACCTTCAACGAAATATATTTGTATCATAGATAATTATTGATGCATTTTAATGTAACAAAATAGTGAAGTTCTTTAGCATAATCAATAGAATTCTGTCGGCAAGTATCTCGAAGATAATTATAAAAAATAATTGATTGAATAAATCTAAAAGAAAGAAAAAATGTAATATTCTTTGTAAATCAATAAATGAAAAAATATTCAATATAGAAGGCAAAAACAAACACAAAACAAAGAATAGATTTGATTTGTGTATTTGAATGCAAAATGTAACAGATGCTTATGTGATGGCCATTACTCAACCGGTTACTGTGAACACCGAGAGAGGCAATATTGACTTTCTTTTTCTGTCTCTTCAGATAAAATAGTGCCATCTGCAAAGTAAAGAGAAAGCGAAGACTCGATCGTTTACTAGCGCCATCGTATTTACTTATTCGAAATTATAAATTATGAATATATTTTCTTATGTTTTATGTTTTATTTTATATTTATTTTTCAGTATTTGATTTCATCGGGATCAATGTACTTCAAATCAAATATTTACGAGAATATTGGAATAAATAAAAAAAAGAGGAAAGAAGTTGATTAAAAAATCGATCGAGTGCAACAAACCGAAAAAGTGTAATTCAGTTCAATCGGTTAACCTTGACGTTTTGTCAATGATCGAAGAATGAATTTCCTTTCAGAAGCAATGAATCTACAGTACATCCTCTTCAAATGTGACCTCTCTTTTTAATTTGATAATCCATATTTCCTATTAAAGCAGATAGAATATGTACTTTAGAATGTTAATCAATACGAGAAAAAGTTTTAAAATTGTAATTGATATATGAAAAATTTAAATGAAAACGACTACTAGTTGAATAATTAACTAATTGATGACGTCAAGTATTACTATCAAGCTTGTCACATGCGAAAGAAGAAAAGAGTAATCACATTTCAACGAGTACAATATTAATCATGAATTGTGTTTAAATAATTCATTTGTATTTCTCTTTATAGAACTCTATAAATCGATAAAAATTAATTTCACAAAAAAAACTCAATTACTGCTGTGTTTGTGTGCGATTTATTTCTTTGTATATATATGTGTACTTTTATTCAATTTTGTCTTTCAGAAATAAATATAAGAATGTTGTATATGATTGAGTTCAAAAGAAAAGAAAAGAGGCGATTTGTATGGATGATATTATTGTGTTTTATCGACGTTTGTTATATAAACCATTTCCTGAACTACGTCGACCTAAGAGTACGGCTTCATCAGGTAATCGACGTCGGCCAAGAAGGATGGATTCCGATGGAAGTCGAATACCACGCGCACCGAATCGATGTTTGTTGAAAATGAAACTTGGATATTCATCGTCGAATTCATTGTTATTTTCAGCAGATCGTTTTTCGATTGATAGTTTCGCATTATCTGATTCGGATTTTGTAAGCGTTGCGGAAACATAGATTGAATTAATCAATAAAACAAGACCTGAAAGAAAAAACAAACAAATTCAATCGTATTTCGGCTTTTCGTTTCAATCTACCCAAAGAAAAAAGAAGCGTGTAAATCATTGAACTTGAAAACATTGTGTCGGATTGAACTTAATCAGCAAAGTTTAGTGATGATGATTGTGGTAGTTGTATGATCGAAAATGATGTTCAAAATAGAGGATATACGCATATATATATATATAGAGGCACGCAATGACTATAGTCTCAAGAGAAAATGATAGAAATAGGTTGTGATGGACGTTTTCTCTTCTCTGCAATTTTACTCTCATGATCGCATTAGGTAATAAGTTTGTGGACGTAAAATAACAAGAAAACGGAGGTTATTAGTAAACACAACATTCGTTTTGCACTATAATCGACGGCTATCTGATGACCTGGAAAATATTTTGAAAACAAAATTCGAACTTAAATGTTGATTAACATGATTTTGCCATACAATTTCTATTATCATAACACAACGACATAATTAAATAGCTTTTCGAAAGCTGAGTTTTACGGAAAGAATATCGTACATTTCGTGTTTGCATAGTTAAAACAATATTAATGAACAATAACTCGAATAACATTCGAAACATCACAAATCTTTAGAGTATTCGATCAATCAAATTGGCGTGTCAACGACTTTCATAATCATGTTTTCTCAGTTCCGTTTATTGTGTGATCGATAAAACACTGAATAAATTGAGGACAAAGATAAAAATCGAAGTTTTTTGTTTCATTAATTCAACAACAAAATAAAACACATGATTTATTCTAAAAATATGTTTCTACGAAAACAATCGAATCGAACTATTTTCATAGCCAAACAACAAGAATTCGTTGAATAAAAAAACATAACATCAATTATTGATGAATTATTTTTTTTGTTTTTAGAAATCATTCTTTTCAATTATTATCAATAGAATATTTATGTTTTGCAATTACGAGTATTTCTCGAATGAATTCTCTTAACTCTAAGGACATTTCATCGGCTAAGTTTTCTTCTTTTGAAATTTATTTATTTTGTATTCATCGGATTGTCGTGTCGCCGAATTTCAATCCTTTGAGAAACAAATCGGAAACATAATCAATTCAAGTAGAAAACAGGAAAATCAGCCAATATCTCGATTCCGTTTACACGAATTCTTTAATGATCTTATTTATATTTTTCCCAATGAAAAACAACTTCACAAACATTTAATTCAAATCTTCGCTCTTTGTTTTCGTAGGTTTTTTTTCTGATTGTTTAGTGTATAGAAAAAAAACACGTATATCATATATGTACAAATACAACGACAGAGATAAACACAAAAGAAATCATAACGAACAAAAAGAAAACAATGATAATAGCAATACGTTTGTTTCAATGGGTCTCATCGACTTTAACTTTCTTCACTAAATCTTGATTCGAATCGTCTAATGTTCGTTTCAGAGATATGGTCGCATCGGTTGTTTGCTTGATTAGATCGTTGAGACATTGACGAATAATCGAAAGTTCATCGTCGATTTTTGTTGTTGATACTTTGAGTTTTTTATTTAATTTCTTCGTTTTCTTCTCTTCTTTTCGTCGGCGTTTCTCTTCGCGACGCGTATTTCGTTCTTCTTGTTCGACTTCGATCTGTAACAATAACAATTCATCTTCTTCATTTAAATCAAGTAATTTCGATAGATCATCCATATCTGTTATATCATCGGACTTCTTTTCTTCGGCTACCGGTGTTGTTTCACGTGACGAATGCTAAACAAACAAACACAATCATGAAATTAAATAAAAAAGCTACTATTGTTTATTTCTACTCGTGATAATCGTTGTTCGTTGCTTGATAGCGACGATGATCTCGACCATTGGCCACTGCCTGTCGAACTCAATGAGCGCGAACGTTGTCGACGTTTTCTTCGAGAGTTTTCAGTGATTATTGGCGATGGACTTCGTTCACCGGATGGTTGTTTATTTTTTTGTTTCAATAAATCGCCTAGTGATCCTTTCTTCGGCGGTCCTGTTGGCACTTTATGATGTAATCTCGGCGGTAGACCGTATCGACGTTGTTCACTCGTTGATAATTCGGCTGACGAAATCGGTCGATCGCCTTCAGGCAAAACGAAATCATCGATGCCGAGTAAATCATCGATTTCTTGTCGAACATCGACTTGGTGTTGTTGTTGTTGTTGTTGACGATGTGCAGCTCGTCGTGCGTTTAAATGAGCTTGTTGAGTGTGTGTGAGGCCAGTAATCGGTTTGAATTCGAATTTCGGTATTGTCGAGCCGATTGGCTGAAGAATTTTGCCACTTTGTTCGGGAAATGGAAGAAATTCATCATCCTGTTCATTTCGACGAAGATTGGCGAGTTTTTTTATTTGTTTTATGCCTTCGTAGTAATCATTGACATCTTCATCACCACGGACAACCACCGGCGCAGCAAGAGTACTTTGAAATGTTGCTGGTGCAGTTTCAGTAACGGCTTGCATTTGTGCTGGACGAAATTTACTATTTGGTAATGATCTAAATTCAATTCGATAAGAAATTCGAAACGAAAACTATTGACAAACTTTACTTTTTATTATTCTCTGTTGGTGAGGTTGTATTTGGTGCGACATTTGCATTAGTTGTTTCAGTTGTTGGCTGATCTAACGAAGATTTTAGATGTGGATATACTAAAAAAAGAAGAAAGGATGTATTTATGAAATATGATTGAAAACATCTTGCTCAGAAAAGATTATCTGAATAGATAATTATCATTCAAAGACGAACGTCTCAGATTAACGTGAAGAAATATGAAAACATCATCGCAAGATATTCGTTTTAGGATGAAATATAAACATACGTGTAAAGAAATCTTGTTCATCTTCGTCGGTACTGTCCTCCGTGCCACTTGATGAAGTCATTGGTTGAGCTATAAAAATCGAAATCGATTAGAAATCTTTGAAAAGAAGACGTTGATTTACCTAGTAGAATAGCTCGAATACGTTTCTTCGATAGAATATCGAGTTGATCGAGACATTTTGATTTAATTTCGTCAAAAGAACGTGTCTAGAAGAATAAGTCAATTTAAAATTCTCGTCTAACAACGATCTGTAATTGCGATATCGGATTGAAAAGAACACAATCGTACAAAAAACAAAAATATAAAAACAAAAATAAATGAAATTCGAAAGATTCTTTTCCCAAAGAATACATCTGAAAGACAGGGGATTTGACTTTTCTTTTTTTTTCTTGAACAAAACTCTCTAAAAACAAATCATTCTTTCGTCGACAATATTATGTATATATATATATATATGTATATAGTTCGATGATGTATTTGATAGATCATATTTTATGAATTAATCTAAAACAAGGATCGATTATCAAACGAACTTGTTTATATGAAGTATTCGGTGACCGAACAAAGAAAAATTTCAAATCCTTTCTCAGTAAAATCATCATATACCAACAGCTAATCTTTCTTTTCATTAGTGTTACCTTCAGTGCATCTGGTAAAATAGCCTGAAGTTTGTGACCACGAACACATCGAAACATTTCTTTTAGCATACGTTCACGATCTTTTATATAATAGCTAATCGGTTTAAGATCTTCGTTTAAATTCATCATGCTTCCATCGCTATCATTGCCATCGGATCGATGTTGTTCGCTATCACTTGAACCAACAATTTGACCGGCAGCATTCACCTGAAACAAAACAAACCGATGGTAATAAAAAAAAACAACAACGGAAAATATATTGATGAACCACTTTTTTCGATCGTTTGCCGAGCTTTTTGAGTTTTCGTTGGCGTTGAGAATTCGTACTGGCGTCACTTGCACCGTCTTTGTCTTTCGAACGGTCGCTACTTGATCCTGAAGATCGATTTCGACGTTCGTTATCGGAACCACCACTCGATTCATCGGACCGTTTAATACCTTGCGATTCATAATCATCGTGCAATCCAATGGTTTTCATTTGCTACAAAAACGAAGTTGAAATCAATAAATTCCATTCGAGGTTTATGAACTTACTAATCGCCGAGCGAGACCGTGAATTTTCTTCTCGACTTCATCGGGATTTGTTGCAGGAACGACGCCACCAGCCGTTGCTTGGATTTGTTGAAATCGCGCGTAGTTTTTGAACTTTTGCACTTTTCGTTCCTGTTGTTTCTTCGTTCGTTCTCGTTTGCTGTTAACTGCCGCTGCAGTTGCTAATGTACTTGCTATAACTTCTGGATTTTCGCCTTGAATAATTCCAGCTAAGAGCGTGCTTAAACTAGCGGGATCAGCGAGTAGATCGTGGGGAGCGGGCAGATTTTTTGGATGATGAGCAGTTGACGAAGATGTTCGATTTCGATTGTTGCTGTTGTTGTTATTGACTTTAGTGGAACGTTTTTGTTCGTGATGAGATTTACTCGATGGTTTGTCGTCGCCGCTGTTATCGTCATCGTCACTCCGACGTTTTCGTCGATCGTCGTCCGAACGTGAGTCCGAGGACGAACTCGAACTACGTCGGCTTTTCGTACGCTTGTCTGAGTTCGATGCGTTTTTTTCTTTTTCTTTCTCCTTGGCTTCTTCTTCTTCGTCCGAAGCCGTGAAGATATTTCGACCGAGCAAACGAAAATTAAACCGCATCTCACGCGGAATATGTTGAACAGGAAACGACGCTTGATACAAATTGCTCACCTTCTGTCCCGAACTGATCTTCTTATAATTATCTTGAAATTGCTGATAGAACCGGTTGTTCGGATTATTCGGATTCGTATATTTAGCTCCAT
>Ga0209930_1000487_pt1 | contig 99252 bp, 126 predicted proteins | sample ThiBiot_500_biof_2_FD_183948 | JGI IMG/M metagenome (GOLD analysis project Ga0209930, IMG submission 183948) | Wastewater bioreactor microbial communities from Cape Town, South Africa - Thiocy_cont_500_biof (SPAdes) | ecosystem: Engineered > Bioreactor > Thiocyanate-remediating >...
GAAAAATATACCTCGAATATATTCTTAATTTAAATGAATAATTTCAAATAAATGAACGCATTAATCATTTAACATCTGAAAATAGCAATTCTATTTGATTATAATTTCGATTTAATAGCGAATTGTCAAAATGAACAAGAAACATGTTCAGAAATCTCAATAAGACATTATTAAAATAATAAGTAGGTGAATAATTTTTCTCCAACGAACAACAATGAATTGTAATCTTTATTAAATCGTCTCTACCTACTTGATGTTTGTTCATTTACATGGAAAGTTAATATTTCTAATATTAATATCGAATGGAAATGTCGGATTTAGTTGAGAAAAATATTATTTATATTATGTAAAAAAAATCTATCTATTATTGATAAAATAATATTCCATCGAATTATTTGATAAAAATATAAAACAAAAGAACGACGAGTTGTAGGTGTAAATCGCTGAGGATAAAAGCTATCCTGTATTCTTTTTTTTATTATAAATTATTCCATTGAAATTCTACATCTTTTTTTCTAGCTTTTGAAGAAGGAGAAGAAGAAGGAGAGACAAAGAGAGGGAGAGAGAGAGAGAAAAATGAGAGAAAACCAAGTGAGTATATATATATATATTGCAATCTTTCTTCTTTTTGAATATTAAACATCAAACACAGATGTTATTAAATTGTCTTCGGGAAAATATTTTCTTTATCATTGTGAATACAAGTTAGAAAATAGAAATCTAACTCTTCAATCTTTTCTCCAACATGTTAACTTGCTTGGCATATTGTTTCTTAATTTTATCCATATTTCAAGTCGATCGAGCATTGACAATGAATGTATATCATTATCAATACAAACCTCATCCGTATCCCAGTCAACAAACTAATCGTATGATTTTGAATCGACAATATTATCCGGTAAGATATCAAAAATACGAAAAAAACAACAGCAAACTATTCATTTTTCATTTTGAATAATTAGTTACATCCACATCAACAAAAACAAGATTCATCTATATTGATCAACGATAATCTACCATTAAATTGGTTAAAACGTGACACTCGATTTAATAGTCAATCGAATAAACGCATGCTTTGTTTTTTCCATGCTGTCAATTGTTTTGGTTGAAGAAAAAACAAAACTCTTATAAGATTAACTATTCAATTAAATATTTTCCTGCAAAATAATAATAAAAAAAAATGAGAAAGAAAGCAAAAAAAAGAAAAGTTTTTTTTTTTGATTAATCGAATTATGTTTTTGTCAGTAACAGATTCTCGTTTTTTTTTTATTCTATTCGGAAACTGTTAAGGCATTTCATCCAAAAAAGAAACGTTTAAACAATCGAATAATTATTTTCTCGAGATATTCCGAATGAACTGGAAACATTAGTTATTAATTAATTAATCATCATAAAAAGAAAACGAGGAAGAACTTCTTTATGAATTTTATTTATTAAAATTATCTTTGCCAACGAGATTTATATTTAGCTGCGTAGGCTGATAGTGATGTGTGAAATCTTGAAGTAAATAAATCAAAATCATAACATGATGAATATTAATTCGTCTCAATTTCTTAATGACATTCGATCGATATATTTTGATTTTTTTTTATCAATTATTTTTGTCATTTGATCTTTCTGCAATAAAATTGTTTCTTTCACTCGTCATCATTTCGAAAAACTATTTCATTTGTTCGTATTATAACATACACACAGACATAAATGCTAACTAGTACGTTCGTTTTTCTTAGTTTTTTTTGTTTTATCAATGTTCAGTAATCCTATTGTTCATCTTACACGAAAGCAGATTAGTGGCTTAGAAGATAATGAAAGAAACAAAAATGTCAGAGAAGTATGCGACGTATTTTATAAGTGATATGATAAACAAGCTGATCATGTAGGTATTTAGCACTGATATACAAATAGAGACATTGTTTATTTTCTATCGAATCAAGAAGAAAAAAAGAAAAATTATAAAGATATTTGATTATTTTAAGTTAACATTTGCAGAAGTAGAGAAACGTTAAGATTTTTGTCGATTCGTTTTCTTTTCTCAAATGTAAATTACTGTCATTTGATTCGAAGGCATATTTTTGACATTTTTTTGATTGTAAAAGTCAGGAAGAAATAGATATGTCAGAGATGATTTGTTGACTAGAGAAAAAAAAGACTGAGACGAAAGAAAACTGCATCAAATATACATGTTTCTAATCGATCGTTAGATATATCTTAGATCATTACATTCTTTTCTCAATATAAATCCTTTTTGTATTAATTTAAATATCAAAAGTGGCCAACACACAAGAAGAATATTGTACATTAAATCCCTTATTTCCTTGCAGTAATCCCAAACCAGTGGTATCGTCAGTGAAGAAGCCATTTTTGATTCTATTTGCTGTGCTTACCATTTTATTTCTTCTAACAACGATTATCTTAGCGATTTTATTCGCAATTGAAAAACAAAAAACAAAAGAATCAAGTAAAAATCTTTTCTGATTTTATGTTTAAATTTCTTTTCTTTTGTTCTAGTCGAAAACGACCTATGTTTAACTCCGTTTTGTATAAAAGCAGGTAAGAAAGAAATCAAATAAATCATAGAAGTCATCGATATTTTTCTTTTCTCAACGTGTAGCAAATTATTTACTGAATAGTATCGATGATACAGTCGAACCATGCGAAGATTTCTACAAATTTGCTTGTGGTACATGGCTAAAAAATACGCGAATACCTGATGATAGTAAACAAATATTGTACTTTATTCGTTCTTTAGACCTTTCCGATTTCTTTTCTTAGCCGGCTCTCAGGATACATTCAATGTTCTACGTACGCAATTAGACAATAATGTTGTCGGTAGTTAATAATAAACTTCTTTTTTTTTTCAAAATGCCCCTACTACTCGTAATGTTTCTCTTTCTCTCTCTCAGATTTATTAACATCTCCACTACCCAATGGCACACAGAACATTCAAGCTATTCAAAATGCTCGTTTTCTATTCGATTCATGCGTCAATGAGCAAGCTATTGAATCGACTGGCACCACTCCCGTTCTTTCTGTTATTGAAAATGAACTTGGTGGTTGGCCTATTTTAAATGGACTTTCATGGAATGAGAGCAACTTCAATCCATTACATTTATTATTAAAATTAAGAAAATATAATAACAATATACTTTACAGTTGTGGCACAGCAACAGACGATAAAAATTCATCAGCATATTTTATTCGAGTTGGTTTTTAGAAAAATAATTCTGATTAATAATGAATTTTAATGTAGATCGGTCAAAGTGAACTCGGTCTTGAACAACGACAATATTATCTCAATGAAACAAAAATAACTCGGGCTTATAAAATATTCATGCATGATCTCGCAATGTCCTTGACAAATGATACGTCAATGGTTGAACGTGATGTTCAACAAATCTATGAATTTGAAAAGAAAATTTCAATTGTAAAACGTTTCCAAAGATCAAAGATATGAAATATTTGTTGTTGTTGTTGTTGTTGTTTTAGCGTCATTGGACAGCTGCTGAACAACGAGCACGACAAAACGAAACCATTCGTACAACTCTTGGCAATCTAACGAATATATTCAATACGAGTGTAACAAATTTTATTCATATTTTAAAAAAAAACTATTGATTGGTTTTTTTTTGTTTTTGATTAGTTTGATTTCAGTCAATATCTTCGTCTAGTTTATCAATCTGCAAATGTAACTCTTTCCGATTATGATAATGTTTCGATAAGTGAAATAGATTTTCTTCGTTATGTATCGAAAATTCTTATCGAAGAATCACCACGTACTTTACAAAATTATTTCATTTGGCGATTTATGATGTATCGTTCGACGAATATGCCGAAACGATATCGACGTATTCGCGAACAATTCGATCGAGTTTTTCGTGGCACAAATGCTGAACGAGCACGTTCGATTATTTGCGGTGCTTATGTTAATGATCACATGGGTTTTGCTGTCGCTAAACTTTACATTCGAAAATATTTCGATGAAAGCGCACGAAATCAAGTAGAATATGAAAATTCCCAAGGACATGCTGACTTTACCTTTCAATATTCGATTTCATTTTAGTCATTAGAAATGATTGCAAATATTCGTAGTGCTCTGATTGATTTACTCGACGAATCCACCTGGATGGATGATATATCCAAACGTAAAGCAATTGAAAAAGTAATTAAAAAGACAATAACAACAACAACAACAAAAAAACGAATCGAAATCAATGATTATTTAGGCTTTAGCTATTGATGAAAAAATTGGCTATCCAGAATATCTCGGTAGTAATAATGTAACTGTGTTAGAAACTGATTATGATGAAGTAAGAACGTAGTTTGTTTTTATCTATTGATTTAATTTGTTTGTTTTTGAAAGTATAAATTTAATTCATCGTATATACATAATATCTTTCGAATGTTACGAATAAAATCGAAAGAAAATCTTCGAACACTTCGAGAACCGATCGATCGAAAAGCTTGGGGCGCTAGTGCACCGACTGTTGTCAATGCATTTTATACACCATCGAAAAATCAAATCAGTAAATACAAACTACAACTGAAAATGAATCAACTAACAAGTTCTTTCGTCTAGCTTTTCCAGCTGGTATTCTTCAAATGCCATTTTTTAATAAAGATGCACCGAAATATTTGAACTACGGTGGTAAGATACTTATTTGTAAGGTGAAAAAGAACAAACGATATTGTCTGTTTAACATTCAGGTATAGGCGCAGTTATAGGTCATGAGATAACGCATGGTTTCGATGATAACGGTCGACAGTATGATAAAGATGGCAATCGAATACTCTGGTGGACGCCAGAGACCATCGATCGATTTAATAAAAGAAAAAAATGTATTGTCGAGCAGTATAGTAAATACGTTCTCGAACAGATCAATACGACTGTAACGAAAGAAAAATGATGTTTTATTTTTCAATAAAAATTCAAATCAATTTTTCTAGATCAATGGAAATCAAACTCAAGGTGAAAATATAGCTGATAATGGCGGTGTTAAAGAAGCATTTTATGTATGAGAATAAAAGAAAAGAAATCGATATGAATTGAATGTTTTTCATCTCGTAATAATATTGTTCTAGGCATATCGAAAATGGACACAAACAAAAGGCAATCGAGACAAACGTTTGCCAGGCTTGACGAAATATTCTCCTGAACAGATGTTTTTTATCAATTATGCGCAAGTTTGGTGTTCGAAAACAACGAATTCATATGCAATGAATCGAGTTCTCACTGGTGTTCATTCGCCTGGTCAATTTCGGTTTGTTTGTTTGTTTTTTTCTCGTTTTTCAATATGCATTTCGAATTGAATCGTTTAGTGTTCACGGTCCGACCTCGAATCTTCATGAATTCGATCGTGTATTTCAATGTAAACCAGGTCAAGGCAATAGTCGTGTAGACAAATGTATGGTTTGGTAATTTTACTTTTGTTTGTTTGTGTTTTTCTTTTTTTCAAAACAGAAAAAATCAATTTTTATTTTGATTTATATGTAAAGATAATGTGACCAAAAAAAGAGAAACAAGAAGGAGCTTATTGTTTTCTTTTTGTTATCATTCAAACAAAAATAACACACACACACACAGAGAGCAACAACAAGAAATGGATTTTTTCTTCTTTCTTAATCATCTTTTTTTCGTTTTTTCTTTTGTTGTTGCAAATCCGAGGCATCAGCACCATGATTACTATTTGTCGGTTGTTGTTGGCCTTGTTTTTTCGATTTTTTCGAAGATTTCTTTTGATCTCCTAATGATTGACCAAGATCTTCTTCACTTGTTAAACTCATTGTTTCTAATTGATCATCATCTTCATCATCCGACGAATAATTACCAAGATCAAATGGTGGTTCTGAACAAAAAAAAGATATCAAGTTATTATAATAACAAAAAAAAAGACGAAATATTTATCTATCTACCAAGTAATTTCGATGTTATTAAATGTACGGGTCCATCACCTTCAACTAATTTGAATGTAACTTCCGTTGTTTCAGTTAATAGAATTCGAAGATTGAATGCTGAAATCTAATAAAAAGAAAATTTTCAGGGTGTTTCGTTTCGTTCAAACAGCATACGGAATCATTTTTGTTTAATGATAATGAAAAAATTGGTTGATCAAGAATGGTTTTCTCATTGGCAGGATCTTTGATCGTTAAATGTACTAAATTTCGTTGATCAGATTTAGCACCAACGCCAAGAACAGCCTATGAAACATAAATCGGTTATTTAATTTCTTCTCTCTCAATCGATTTACACTATGAACAACGAAGATTTTCTGTAAAGCCGACATTTCATCTGCACTTTCATTGTCATCATCATCGTTGTTGTCTTTTGATTTTTTCTCGTTCGTATCATTAACTGGCCATTTAAATTGCTTCTTATTTGCAGTTAATTCAACACCGATAATTTTCTCGTCTAAAACCATTTGTTCACGCATAACAAAAAAACGAAAAAAAAAACGAACAAGATATTCTACCCGCTATTTAAAAAGACAATCAATGACTCATAAACAGACACTTGTAGATTTTTACTCTAAAAAGCCTCTAGAATATTTTCCAAGAAAATCAACAATGAAAATTTCAACGAACATTAATGAATGAACGTGATGATTATTATTTTATTTCGATGATTTTTTGTTTGTTTCTATTTTCAAGAATGATAGACGTCGCTCATATGCAATATGTATTTAATCAAATGAGAAATTAATAGCGATTGAATATTCTCGTCGAGTGTAATGATCGTTATATGCTTGTCATTTTTCTTTTTTCCCAGCAAAACAAAACGAGAAGGAGTGAAATACGCATAGACACAATTGATATGTTAAGGATAAATTTCAAGAGAGGAAAATGATCGATTCAAAATGACATCATACATAATCATAATCTTTCTCGTTCAACTAATGAACCTTGGCCAATTGTTATGAAAACGAAGAAGTGTGTCGAGAAATTTTGATCGATGAAGACAAACTGTTTTTATTTTAGCTCCTGTTGTGTTTTTGAGATGAGCATTATGATGAAATACGTGTAACCAAGAGGCAAATATTCTAATTGGAGACTTATGATGCATATCTATTCACAAGATCAATTTGCAATTGAAATCTTTTGAAAGAAATTGTTCGTTGTTGATTCTGTTTGTTTTCTTTTCTTTTCGTTTTGGTAAAAATCGATCATAAGGTAGATTACAACAAAATCGATTAATGTCAAATATTGCAAAGTCGAAAGCGAACAAGACGAAGAAGAAGAAGAAGAAGAAGAGAGAGCGAAAGAAAATGAGAAACGAGTATGTAAGCAACAAAAACGACACATCAAATCGATGCTCGACTAATTTCTTTTTTCTTTTTTCATGATGATTTGCTTGCAAGCGAAAAAATATTAGGTGTTTGTAAATGTAAATCGATATTATTATGAAGGTAGTCACGGTATGTTGAGTCTACAGTCACCGTTTTCTCGTGTGCATTCAGTTTTCTTCGGCTCATTTATTTAATTTGCCCTCGTCGAATAAACAGATTGGTAGTCCGAAGTAAAAATGCACAAACGATTCTCATTGGTCGATGTATGCATTTTTTTTCTTCGTGTTCTTCTTTCTCTCTCGCTCTCTGTTTCTCTCTGATTTTTTTACTTGCTTGCTCTCTCTCTCTCTCGTTTTCTCTCGATTACAATACAAGACAGAGAGAAAGCATACATCCGATTTGCTCATACCGTTGTTCGACAAGCATTTTAACATGCAACAAAAACACTGACACTGACATTAGATCCACCTCTTTTTCTTTTTACTTTTTTTTTTGCATTATTAGATGAGTTCAATCACGAATAATCATGCTGAAATTGCTTCATTCTATCCGCATCTATCAATGATGCCAACATTGATGAACACCGTACCGAAAATGCCACCGAACATCTATCGACCAAATTCATGGATGGATCCGAGTATGCAACCGTTTTTCTACTATAATCTTGCGTAAGTTCTATCGATTCTCTCTTTCTCTCTTATTTATTATCTTATTAAATATTCTTTAGTCTTAATGATCCAAATCATAAACGAAAAAATGCCACACGTGAAACAACAGGTATGTTAATGACAAACGTGTTGATTCGCATAAGTCAATAACATCATCGTCATTATTATTTATTTCTCATCATTAGAAAAAAGCGAATGAATATGAAGTCGATCCGAGAATTGAACGTTTGATGACGAAAACGACGTGACTAAGCAGAGAAAATCTCATCTCGTTTGATATGCAGATCGATTGCATACGTTACATTCCTCTAGTGTGCATATGTCTCTATCATCATTTTCCGAAGAAGAGAAAAGCAAAAAGAAAGAAGAAAAAACGCATTAAAAAACATTGATTAAATTCCTTTGAGCCTTTTTAAGTGGCTGAGATTAGATATATTTTTATTCATCTATTTTTCTTCTCTATGCTTTAGCAACACTCAAAGCATGGCTTTATGAACATCGAAAAAATCCCTATCCGACCAAGAATGAGAAAATGGTCTTAGCTATGGTTACTAAAATGACGTTGACACAAGTTTCAACATGGTTTGCCAATGCTCGACGACGTTTAAAGAAAGAAAATAAACTTCATCGAACAACGAATAATAGTAGAAGTGAAGAAGACGAAGAAGATGATGACGACGATGTCGATGATGACGAAGATATTGTACCGGATGATGAACAAGAAAATGAGAATGATAGTGTATCTCATGTTAATATTGAACAAGTAGACTCGAAACGAACGAATTCAAATACAACTAATCTTAAACGAAAACGAGACGACGATGACGACGATGAACAACAGCAGCAACAACAACGACAACAACAACATGCAGATTCTCTTCCACCACCACCGACAAATCGTCCGAAGATTTGGTCACTTGTGGATGTTGTTCAATCGAATGAAAGCAAACGACCAAAACAATCACCATCACATATCATACATCCGTATATAACACCATCGGTACCCTATTTATTCTATCCACCACAATCAACAAATTCGTCATCATCATTATCATCATCGGAGCATTCGAGAAATTCATTATCATCTCCGAATTCATCATCAACTAGTTGTTCGCCAACAAAATAGCAAATCATAAATACATTCTTATTCATTTAACACAAACAAACATTTTCATTTTCATGACTTTTTTCTCTTTTTCTTCTTCTTCTTCTTTGCTTTTCTCTTTTTTTTTGTATTTTGTTGTGAAAATATATAAATGTATATTAAAACGATCTTCGAGTCAAAAGATCATATTGAAAACGTGTCAAATTAACGTGTGTGCTTCACACACATACGACGGATAAAGATTGTCTCCTTTTTCGTTGACTAGTCAAGTGTCTAATAGCTGTCCATTAGTTTGTTTCATGTCGATAGTGTTTCGTTTTCTCTCTTCATCTCGAGAGAGAGAGAGAAGGAGATTTTTCGAAACGATAAGTCGATATACACATTCAACACCTTTTCACTTTCTTTTTTGTTTGTCTTATCAACAATCGATGCGTAGATCAATGATGGTAAACAATGTTCGAAATGAAAATCTATTTAATCGAAACAAAAAAGTCAATGATGAGTTTTCATTCGTTTGATCTTTTTCTCTCTCTCGTCTTGAGATAATTGATATTTCACACTAATAATTATCATCATCGCAAATATTACAGCTGCGACAGGTTGTCTTTTCATATATAGATGCAAACGCACAAGTACGAAAAGAGAGAAAGTCAATATAACGGAAAAAAGAAAACGAAATTCTAATTTAATCAGACCATAGAAATTTCGTTTTTATTTGCCAACAACCTACGTTTCAATACATTGGTCTCGTTTTTCTTTTTTTTTTTCTATTTTATTTTATTTCTACGTTGACATATGTTAAACATGATGTTTAATACACTCTGAATGGCAACAGAAGTAGAAGAAGCAAACAAAAGAAGAAATAATGTTGAGTTGTACCATATTGAAATAAAATATGCTAATCAATCATAGTGATGCTAGAGAAGAAGTCAACACGCACATGCATGCATATATATATACATCGAACGATGAAGCACATTATTATTATGTAGAAATCGATAGACACAGACAGTGAAAGCAAACGAATATTCAAGTGTTGATGATGAAAAAATACTCATCGTTCGTTTTTATTGGTTGTTTGAAAGATTTTTTCGTTTTGTTTGATGTTTGTTGATTGGCATGTTACCTTCTCTCGCTTAACACGATAATTATAGAGTATCAATGAACACGTCAAATATTTTATCGATGTTTGCTTTGTTTAACAAAAAAAGAGAGAGAGAGAGACAGAAAATCTTCAGTGATCTAATTCGAACGCCTATTCGCGTGTATTTTCTGATAAGAATCCGTCTCTCTGTTTATGTACACGCCTTTCGTTACACTCGCTTTTCTTGTCGTATTAAAAAATATAAAAGTATTAGTTAGAAGGGCGAATATGATGATGATGATGGATATGTTCAATGAACATCGATCTAGTACGAGAAAAAAAAAGAGACGATGAGTTGTGACACGCTCAAGTGATAACAATCATTGTCATTATTTCGTTTTACTCTTTGAGTCAACATAAGACGACATACACAAAATATATGACTGTCGTTAAAGGCGTTTTGATCGATGACTACAAAACTATAAAAAAAAGCAAAAAAAAAACGAACGAACGAATGAATGAATGAAAAATTGTTGACAATGTCTGAAAATGTTGTCTTTTTGTCCTGCTCGTTTAGAAAATTGCATGAGAAAACACTTGACTGGAGGCAAGTTATCATCAGAACTATCAATCAATAGCCAACAGCAAAAGATTACATCTCGTTTTGTTTCAATGTCTGTCTTTTACTCGTTCTCGAAGAACAAAAAGGAAATCAATGCACTGACGAACAAATATTCAGTCTGTTTTATTTTGTTGCTATCTCTCTCTTCTCGTCTAGGGAAATCAACCAGCAACACACAGTACAAACTTCTGAACTATTTCTTCTTCGACATCGAACATGCAAATTAATAGCAACAATTTCTTTTCTTTTTCACCTGTCTATCATTCGATTCATATTAAATCAAAATAAAACGAGAACAATTGAACTTCTAATCGGATTTAAGTTACCTGTGTGCATATCAATCTACAGGTAAAAATTATACGCCTTTCGTTAACTGTACACATATCAATGATGATGATGATGATTATGTTTTCTTTTTCGCCTCCTTCGCATATACATATTTCGACGACAGGTCTAATCGTGCACGAATAAAAAAAAACGTATACATATCGTGTACAATTAATAGCGAATAAGATTTCAATAGAAACAAAAAGTTAACATTTATCATTTGTTTACTTGCCATTGAATTGAAAGAAAGCAAACGCGTACTTGAATAAATCTTCTTTAATAAAGTGTCAATAGAAAAACAAAACAAAAAGCAAAGAAAAGAAAAGAGAGAGAAGTTGCTTTTTGTTTTGATCTCTGTCAATCAATAGATTAATTCATTGACACATTCGCGGACAAGTTCCTTTATTTTCTTTTATTATTATTGGTTTTAGTATTTGTTTGATAAGGCATCATCGAAACATTATCAGTAATGATCTGTTCACCAAAATTTACAAATAAAATACATATTTGTATCATTTGAATAGAAAAAAGAAGAAAATCAATGAAAAGAAAGAATCGTACGAAGAAAATAATTCGTTTAAATAACGAACCACATGTTGTTATATGATCCCAATTATCTTGATTCGTTTCATTTTCAATAATAACTTGTTGACAAAATGGAAATAAAAGAAAATAATCACGTTCATTCTCGGAATCGAAAAGAATTTCTTCTTGTATTCGACAACATTTATAATGAATTAATGTTTGTGCTAATAAATTCGCATCTCGATCATTTGTCATCATATTTATTGTTAAGATATTCATAATTGAATAATAAATTCTATGAGCATAGAGAACGTAAACAATTAAAGTTAATAATATCAGTAAAGTAGTTGAAACGAAAAGAACATAATAATATTTCGAATGTTTATAAAGGTAAAGATTGGATATTAGAAAAATAAAATTAAGTATTATAACTATTATAAATGTATTTGACCATGTTTGATAAATGAAAAATATTCGTGTTAAACTACAAACAATTAAAGCAATATACCAAAGAGATAGACGAGTAAATGTCAGGAATTTGGGCGAAGGAAATTTTATCATTCTCGATTGGGATCGAATATCAGCAAGGATATTGTCGAATTTGGACCGATTTTATCTGTAAATATGACACAAAAAATATTCATTGAAAAGAAAAATCAATTGGAAGAAGAAGGAGGAGAATTTTTATTAGTTCGAGTGTGTACAAAAAGAAAACAAGAACGAAATGTGAATTAGTCAAAGAAACACTTTCTGTTCGAAACACCGAATCTATTTGGAGACAAAAAAAAGCAGAATAACTCAATCTCGAATCTCGTTTTTCGTGTTAAGTCAAGAGAATTCGACTTACCAGCGAGATAGGCTCGTGGTTGATCAGCAATCGACTCGAGTGAGATCGGAGGTATGCCGACATGGAGAGCACGTTTTATTGGACCATACGAATTTAAAATATCTTCGGGAATTCGACAGTATGCCAGAGTTTTCAATGTGTAAACTAGACAAACAAGATGAGTTGTTTTTTGTTGTTACAAAAAAGAAAATCTATCGATTCGAACCATTGAGTCGTTGATGAATGATCACCAGTGCTTGATTATTGTTGTTTGTTAGGGAAAATAATAACTCTTCATTTGGAATATCTAGAGAAATCTTTAGCCAATCATTGATTGTTTGTTCGTGATGACCTATAAACACTCTCGAAGTCAGCAATTGAAAAGAAAACGAGAGATTATTTACGAATAATTGGCAGAGTTTTCGTTATTTTCGAATCGAATCGATTTTTGCCTTCGAAAATTTGAATTTCAATGACTAATGTATGATATTTGATTTCAAAAGCTGGGTTTTTCTTCTAAATAAAACGAAAATATTCGTTTCATTTCATTCTCATCTTTCGATTACCACTGGTACGAGTAAATTCAATGAAATATTCTTAAGACCAATTCGATGTTTTCCTTCAGATTTAGTTATTAAATTTTGCCGATTAATACTCGGAATTGATTGAGTTGTTTCTTGTTGTTGATTTAAATCGAAATAAATGAAAGCTGTCTGAATATCAGATGTGTATAAACGTGATGGTTCAACGAGAAAAACAAGACGCATTTGTTCGTAATCATTTGCACGAAGAAAATGCGAACGTAAAAGATAGAAAATAACTTTTGTTGCATGTTCAAGATAATCGATATCCCATTGTGTAAGAAAAAATTGATCCCAAAGATATAAAACAGCATTTGAATTGAGAATACCAATGAACATCTATTAGATATCGATTCGACGAGAATGATAAATGAAAGGAAATTTACTTGACAAATCCATTTTCGAATGAATAAAACCGGATCAGCTAAGAGTTCATGTGAGAATCGAGTCGATTGTTGATCTAATGTGATTATTTCACGAATGAAATCCTAGAAATAAGATTCGAAATAATCGAGTAGATAGATGTTTGTTTCGGTGTACTTTTTGACAGATTTTTGTTCGAATATTTGCAATACGATTTAAATGATTGTACAATTCCGGATCAGTTTTTGATAGTTCGTGCATAATTCGACTTGCAATCGTAAATACATTTGACCAACGTGGAAAACAATGATGAATAAACAAATAGAAATGCATTGTTATCACATAGATTTCTTCATCTTAAAATACAAACGAGATAAATGAACGAATGAGATAGTTTTTAATCTACCTTTATCGATTTCATCGTTATATGTTAATTGAAATGGTAGTAACCAATAGATGAAATAAGGCTCGTAGATTTTCTTGAAAGTGTATAAAATATTAAGAATTTGAATTGTTTTTCGTAGATGATATTCATCGAGATATGAATACAGAACATGAATTTGACTGTATGCCTGAAAAATAGAAGTGAATCGATATTCGAAATGATTAATTTTTCTACTTCAATAACCGCATTTTCGATGAGATTTGTCAATGGACTATGTGATGGATTGTTGACTTTAAATGTTTGTTTTCCTTTAGTTAATTCTGCAGCAAAATTTCGACGAATTTCTAATTCAATTAAACCCTACAGATACGTTTAAATTTACCGAAAAACAAAACGAATTGTTTTACAAGATTATAATCCGAAGTTTTTCTTTCGAAATGAATTAAACATTCAGTCCAAATAAATTGCCGAAGTTTATTTGGCAATCGTTGACCAAATAATCGTTCTCGAATGAAAACAATTCGACGTGGATCATATCTAAGAATGGCTAGAATTGAATGAGAAATAATATCACTGTATTTCGATGTCATTTGAGTTGATTTTGAAATTGATTCTAAATGAAAGAGAAGATTTTTGTGTTTTTTTTTAATTTTGCAAACCATTGATTATTGGTAATTTAGTTGAATTGAATTTTGCTTGACGAAGAATCGAACGAAGTTTAGCACGACCAGTGAGTTCTAAGAGATGTTTTTTCTTTCGAATTTCATCGAGTTTTTCTTCTTCTTCGATTCGAACTCGATTCTCTTCGAGTTTGTAGAGATAACGTTCGAGAGATTTCGAAGTTATTTCGTACGTATATTCGAGAAATCGTTTCATCGAATGAGATAAATGATTTTCACTAGCAAACAGAGACAGAGAGAGATTGCATTTTTCGAGAAATTTGTTATTTCATTTCAATACTTTTCATTGATATTTACAGCTAAAAAAATAAAAGAAAGCTGAAGAAGAAATGTCATTGTTTTTTTTTCTATCTACCAGCACGAATATCGATGGCAGATCGTTGTACTTGAATTTGTAGCCATGATTTTGCTTCGTTTTCTAGTTTTCGACGTTCATCCTCCGACATAAACGGAGGTTTTAATAAATAGGATTGATCGTATTCATCACGAAAATATCGCGAATTAAACTGTTGACCTAATAATTCAAGAATAATTTGACGACGTTGAGAATGATTAAATTGTTGGTATATTCGATTGGCTAGAGTCGGTTCGAGTTCATCAAGAATCTAATTTAAAATTTTGATTTCTTAAAATATAAAATTCAAGTGAACAGAAAACAAACTTGTTGCCATGGAGTGTTTGGTAGGCAAGTTTGTTGATAACTTGAATCTAACCATTGAATACCGAATGGATAGGAATTTGAATTCATTTGTTGTTTTTTTTCTAGTTAATTTTCAATTTGAGCCAAAACAATATTTATAATTCTTATTGATATATTCATTTTCATTAATAACACTTTGACTATGTGTTCGACAACGTGATAGACAAAGATCGAATGTTGTCGATAAATATGAGAGAAGTAATTTAGTTTTCAGATTACTTGTACGAATATAATTTTGTAGGAAATGTTTCTAATAAAAACAAAAGAAGAATCGAACTTTCTCAATGGACAACAGTTTTCTTTTCGTACATGTTCAGGTTTTAAACAACAGGATATACAATGTTCAAATGAACTACAACATTGTTTGGTTTTAATACAATTATCACAGATAAACGGACCTTGAATCGACGCCGAAGTTGTGTCACAACATTCACTTGTTTTTTCTAAATGACGTCGTTCACAGATGTAACCTACGCCGAAAGAGAGAAAAAAAACTTGTTAAATGAAATAGAATATTTTTTTTTCTAATTATTTAATGGAACGGAAATGAAAGTTTCACTTTTTCTTGTTTTATCATTTTCTATTTTGTCAATATTGATAATGAAATTTTCTCTCGCTTTTAATATATTCTATCTACCTTTACTATCGACAGCAATGGCCTGTTTTCCTTGAGCAAAGTATTGACATTTCGAGATTGAATTACTACTTTCATCCGATGAAAGAACTCGTTCTAAATCATTGAAATTCATCTTCGATGTTGCATGAGTATAATGATTGAGAATTAATTTCTAAATAAAATCGAAATGAGCATCTCTTTATTCCGAATTATTTCAAAACTACATAATTCGTCCACCAATTCCATGCATAGAATCCAATGAACAAGCAAACAACACCGACAACTAGGATAACACTTTGTTTCAAATGTATTCTCATCTTAAATTAAAAAAAAAAGAAAAGAAGAACGAAATCAGCATATTCGTGAATCGCTTGTTTGTTTGTTTTTTTTATTTACGTTTGAAATCGAGATCATAAAAGAATAAATAGATATAGAATAGAACACAGAGAAAAGAAAGAAGATCAAGAAATATTTATACACATGAATATATTTATATATATAGATATGCGCCCAAGAAGAGAAGATATGGGTGGAATCAACAGACGATGGAATGATGGTGAGAGGGTTAATCACCGGGAGAAAAAAAGGAACATAAGCTTTAAAGTAATTCATCGACAATTGCATCATTAAACGAAAGATTTGCATATGCATGTTGTTGAGAATCATTGCCCGATGATGTTGATATTTGATTGAAAGATTTTTTCTTATTCGTACGTTTACGTGACGATGAAGATGATGAAGTTAATTCTTCACTTGACGAATGTCCATCGTTTGCATAACGATCGGAATGAAAATAATAAGTATCATTAGTTGTATTTGTACTTGCCAAAGTACTGAAATGTGTGGCTAAACCAGCTGAACCAACATGTCGACGTGAAGGTGACAATCGAATTATTGGCTCGTTGTTTGACTGAGAAGAAGAAGTAACAGTGAAATCAATTAATTGAGAATTCGAGGAAGACGTCGAACGAGAAGACGAAGGAGATATAGCGTTGAGTTTTGTTGTATTTGTTGGCTGTTGTTGTTGCTGTAGTTGTTGTGGTTTAGATGATACTTTGTTTTTAAATGGGGCATTTGTGAAAACATCTTTTGATATTGTTGATTGATTCGTTGAATTCACATTATTATTTGTATTATTATTGTTATTAGTGTTATTTATACCGGGAGGATAGGATTCTGAATGAGGTATTTTTGATATATTTGTATTCGAATCAACTAAAGAAAACAAACAAACAATTGATTTCGAAAATATTTTATTTATTTTTCATAGATATAAACCTGATGCTAATTCTTGTCGATGATAGGGCGCAAATGCACTAAGTCTTTTTCCAACAACGATACTCGTCGGATCGAATGTTGTATTAGATGTAGTTGTTTGTTGTGTGGGCTGTTTTTGTGTCGGCGATCGATGTGTATAGTGAAAAGGTGCATGAAGAAATGGATTATCATTGTTTGTTGTTGATGATGATGATGATGTATTTATTTGATTATTATGCTCATTAAATAAACGTTGGCAATCATTTGACGGATGTGTTTTCGAATTAGTTGAAAAGAGATTAAATAATTTTGTTGTTGGATCTAAAGAATTCGAAAACGAAAATGAATAGAAAATAAATGAGAAAAGAAAATAAAATCGATGTCGATATGGTTGAATAAAATAAAAGCTTTAAATGTGTAAGAATCAAGAGAGTAGACATTAGTGGAGAGAACTTTACTTTTGCTAGAACCACGTTATATCCTCTACAAAAATTCATTTGTTTCAATTATCTCAAGTCAATGATTTTTTGTTTAAATTGATTTAAATTCGAATTATTTACTTGATGATGTTTTGTTGATTGTCGATGAATTCGTACTATTTTCATCGTCATCATCAGAATCTTGAAAATTTTCGTATTGCTGTTCTTTATGTCGTGAACTTGTAAACAGACTACTGGTTACATTTGATTTAGTTGTATGAATTCGATTGATCGATGTATTTTCTTCATCATTATCCGAATCTTCATTGATTAATTGATCGAAACCAGCTGTATGATGATTATCATGATTATAATTTGAATTTTGATTATCATAATCCGAATCGGAATCGGAATCATCATCGGAATGATCACCGATAAGTATTGGATTTTCGTTCGATAATGTCAATGAATCTTTACGTTTGTATGGTGTTGATGTTAATGTTGAATCGTCGGATTGTTGAAGTGAACAACGTTCAATTAAACGTTGAACAAGATTTTTATTGGTTGTACTTGGTGATGAAGTCACTTTTTCTGTTTCATCATTTGTACGCAATGGTGTCAGTGCTGATTGAACTTTTTTCTTTGTTTTCTATTTTTTTTTGAATAAAGAAAGAAAAAAAGAAATTCGTTGATAGTTTTTTTTTATCATTGTATCATTTTTACTTGATTTGTTTCGTTCGTATTATCATCGGATATCGATGACGAACTTTGCTCATCATCCGATTTCAATTGTGAATTAATTGTATATGTTTTAGCAAATAAACGATCATCTTCATTGAGAATAAGACTTTCTCTTGATTTGACATTTTCTGTTGAATGATTGTAGATTTTTAATTTATTTAAATTACTTTCCAATGCTCGGGCATCTTCATCGTCATCGGATGATGCTTCACCAATGAAAAGAATCTGTTGTTTAACTGATGAATCAATTGAATGACGACGTTCATGTGCTAAATTCGATTCTGTTGATGAAACAGGAGGAAAATATGATGAATTATTTGTTGTTGTTGTTGTTGTTGCTGGTGGACTCATTGTTTGTGAAGCACTACGACGATGTGATGAATTAGTTTGCATAGACGACGGTGGAGGCGGAAAGAGTTGTTGAGGTTGAAGAACAGATGGCGGCGACGGACGAGCACGTGAAACATTCGAGTCCGATTTCGGTGTGAGAACATGAGGATTTGGAATGTTGGTTAGACTAAGAGCATGTTGTGATGGATATTGAGAGAAATCATCGTCGAATAGTGACTGTGCTGTCGAACCTGATCGTTGTTGATTCGATTGAGAAGAGACATTCGTCGATGGTGGCGGTGGTGGTGGTGGTACAACAGTTGTTTTCTGTTGTGTCGATTGAGCAAAATTAATCAACGAACCAGGTGGTGCTGCGATACCGCGAGGACGTTCTCGCGGATTGACTGCTGTACCAATAGACGTTGATTCATCTGAAATGTTAGCTGCCGATGTTGTTGTTGTTGTTGTTGATGATGATGATTTTGCATTTGCTAATGCAAGAGCACGTTGATGACGTGATTCACTTTCGGTTAACGGAACTGTCAGTGTACTTAGATCGGGTTGTTTCGAATTGAATCGATTGACAATCGGACATTCCATGCCAAGTAATTTATACGTTAAATAAGACACTTGCCAAATGTCGGGCCGTTTTTGAATGTCAATTTCTAGGATGTATCTCAGAAGAAGATTTAATTCTTTACTATAAATTTGTGACATTTCATCTGGAAGAACGAATGTACCATTTTGTATAGCTAAAATACTATCACCAAATGGCATTTGATTGTACATTAATTTGTATAATAAACAGCCCATTGCCCAAATATCGACTTTCAGCGTAATCGGCAATCGACTATACAAATCAATGAATTCCGGTGCACGATAAGATAATGTTGTATAACGTTGAATGTCTTCTTCGATTTGTTGAATTATTTTCGTTGTTAATTGTTCTGTTTGATATTGTTGATAGTTATGATTTTGATTACTTATAGTTAAATAAATTGCTGAACCAAAATCACAGAGAACGATCGATTGATGTGAATCAAGAAGAATATTTTCAAGTTTAATATCACGATGTAAGATCGGTTGTGGACGACGAAAATGTAAACAACTGACAGCTTGACATAGATCAGCAAATATGCGAAGAATTTGACGTTCGGTTAATGAAATACCATTTTGACGTTGTTCGTTCAAACGATTCTACATAGAAATCATTAAATATTAAAATGTCATTTCAAAATTGATTCACTTACAATCAACGAACCATTCGAACAGTATTCTGTTAATAAGAGTATTTCATAGATAACATCATCTTCGTCATCGTCATGATCATCATCGTCATTATTGTTTTTATTCTCACGTTTTTTTGTTGAATTCGTTGGTGATAAACGTTGTATTGATGAATCAATATATTTGACAATATGTGTTTGATTTGAAAATTCTTTTAAAATAGCTATTTCACGTTGGCAAACAGTTAGATCTCGTTCGTTATTAACATACATTCGTTTTAATGCATAACGTTGTTGATTAGTTAATGAACGAACAAGAAAGACTAATGCAAAACCTCCTTGACCAAGTACATCATCGACAATAACTTGATATTGATTGATTGTTAAAATTTTACCAATATATGACGTTTGTTCAGCATTATAATTGTTTGTTTGATATGAAATATTATCATTATTATTGTTATTGTTGTTGTTGTTATTATTAGTGGATATTATTGGTTGATTAACTGAACGTGTCGGCATGATGATGATGATGATGTCTACTCGTATTTATCACTGAGGCAGGCTTTACATGTGTAGAAGAGTTTACATCTAGAATAAATGAATCATGTGTTTGTTTGTTTGTTTGTTTGTTAATAATATTCATCAAAGACAGAAAAAAAACGACTGTGAAATTGAATAAATGAGAGTCAAGACAAAGAGGAGGACCGAGAGAAAATGAACAAAAAAAAGAACTGAAGAAGAAAAAAAATTGATTTTTTATAATTTTGTTGTTGTGGTTGTTGTTATTGTTGTTGTTATTGTTGCTGTTGCTTTGCTTCATTCATTAGATGCTTTTTCATTTGATTGTGATTGATCATCAGTTAGTTTTAAATCATTAGTTATCTGATCAACTAATATGGATTCTTCAACTAATTTACGAACTTTTGATTCATATAAACGACGATTTTCGACGAATAATCTGGCGGCTTCATTATTTGCCGGTGAATTCGGATTGGGATCATTTAATAACGAACGTATCGATGTTAGAATAGCACAAACATCATATGTTGGACTCCAATTTCGTTGTAAAATATCCAAACATATACTACCATCAGCATAAACTAAACAAATCAAAACATTCAATCAATTTTCATTGTTTTTCAAATTCGTTTTGTTTTTTTACCATTTGGATGAAACATTTTACAAGTAAATCGAACATTGGGTGGTGTCAATGGATATGTTTCTGAAAATTCGAGTCGAAGTGTAAATAGACCATCTTCATAGCAAGTATCAACAGGTCCATCGATTAGTGCATTCCATACACGCATATCATCGTCAACAGGCGTTGCATTGATACCTAGAAGAAAACAACAACGAATCAATTCAAACAACGTTTATTGTTATTGTTCGTTGTTAACCTGGCAATTCTTCGGTTTGAATTTTTTGTAGATCTTTAAATAAACGTCTTTGGCTTGTATTAGAACTTGACATGAATAAAAGATATCTAGTTATTATGTTCTAAAAATCAACGAAATAAATATCTAATTGAGTACATTTCACCAGACTTTCGCAATCAATGAAAAGATATTTGTCTATTGGATAGAGCTCGCTATGTATTCAAATTGTAAGCGAGAGAGAAAGTTCCTATTTTCAATGGTAAAATAGAATCAAGCAATAAGATCGAATAAACAAATAAACATCATCGCGTTGGCTACATGCATCGATACTAACGCTATCTGTTCTTCTTACGATTGGTTTATTTCAAAAGTCGATATGTTTATCGGCAACATGACGAAAAGAAAAACAAGACAGACATTTTACAAGAACAAAAGAAAAAAAGCCTACTACTAGATTTTTTTGATCATTTTAGATCTATTGTTATTTGAACAATGCTAGCACGTTTCATTAAACCCAATGCAACATTTGTTGCTAAACGTGTTCTACTTCAAAATGCCATTCGTGCGACTGAATCACATCGATATGGTAGTAGTTCAGTACAACATGGTTCACATGGTGCTGCCGATCACCATGATCATGGACATCATCATCATGATCCCTATCAAACACTCTACGAACGTTTGTGGCAACACAAAGCTACACTCGATTGGTTGCCAAAACCTGAAGGTAGCTGGCAAGAAGCTAATGCACAACAACAAGCTCATTACAACAAAATCTTAATCGCTGGTGTTGTTTCAATTATTGCTTCGTATGTTTATCTTCGAGCAGTTATTATTAAACAATCAGGTGCCACCCTCAAAGCTCCTTATCATCTTATTGGTAATGAAGATTTTCCTGGTTCAAAATATGAAGATGCGACTGGTGTTCCAAGCAAATAGAATAAACTTTAATTCATAGACATCCTTTTGCTGTATTCCTCAAGCGATAGCTATATTTCAAACGCTATCGTTTAGTTTCTTTGATCATATACATGTCCTAGCCGTTTTCCCTTCATTACTTTTTTCTTTGTCTTCTTTCTACATACAACAAAAAAGAATAAAAACAAGTGAAGTAGTAGTATGTTGATTGTTTTTTTTAAATTTCAGTCTAAGATAATTGTTTATTTAATCCTTTTTTTTCCTGGAATTTGAAATGTAGAATATCTAGATATGATAATAATCAAACTGAAAAATAGAACAGAATGAGAGAATTTGCTGTTTTGTTTTTCATACACATACAATAGATTATACATTTTGACATCAGAACACAATCAAAAAGAGAGAGAGGAAGAAAGAAAGGAAGAGGAAATCAATATTAGTCTATTGACGAGGTGGTGGACCAGTACCACCAGCACCACGACCACCAAGACCGCCTCGGCCACCACCTGGACCTCGTGCTGTCCACGGACGTCGAACACCTGCAACTGAAAACAATACTTAAATTATGTTTACATTTATAATTGAAATTTACTATTCATCGATGGTCGTGTTCGACCAACACCGCCTCGAATGGGTTGTGTCGATGGTCCACTTCCAATTGTTGGTATTGTCTGTACATCGTAGACAATCGGTAGAATATCACCACGACGTGGTTCAGCCGATGATTGTTCAGCTGTTGTTGCTACCGAAGCCGTTGTGATTGTTGTTGTCGATGTTGTTTCAGTATTTGTTACGGGAACTGTTGATGGAATATTAGCACGAGTATCTGACTCATTGGCTAAAATGAATCTTTAGATAAAATAAAAGGGCAAAAAATGAGCTTATTTACATGGTTCAGATGAAGATGCTCCTTCAGTTGTGGACGGTATGCCTTCAGATTCAGTCGATATCTAAACAAGAAAAATCAGTTCGACATTTTCGAGATAATATCTCAATCATACTGGTACGACATCGGTTCGTGGTGTATCGGTAACATCTGAAAAAAATTGAAGTTTTTTTTTGTATATTTGGAAATAAAGTCGATGAATTTTTACTTGTTTCTACTGGCTCGGCTGTTTGTGTTGTTGTTTCCTATAAAATGAAAATAATTCATTGAACAGATAATCAACTTGATATTACTTGAACTGGCGTTTGCTGTTCACGAACTTGTGGTTCAACATGCGCAATCAATGGTGGAGTCTAATAAAAAAAAACAATCGATTCGATTTCGATTCATAATCTTTTTGTTATTAATTACTTCAGTTTCAGGTCGTGTTCGTTTCACAGTCGATTCCATCGATCTATTGAAGATCTCAATAAAATATCACAGGGTAATTTCTTTTTTTTTAAAATTACCTCTGTTCTCCATCATCGGTTCTCGTACGTTTCATTAACAAATTTACACCAGCTGGTGTACTGATCTGCGTTGTCGGATGATCAACTGATGTCGTTGTTTCTATTTACATATCAAACCAAAGATTTCATCAAATCGACAAACTAAAATGAATCACATACGAGCACTGTTGGCTTCGGGCGCTGCTGGTGTCGGTGTTGCTGCTGTTGTTGTTCCTGCTGTCCAAAGAGGCGTACTTGTTGTTGTAGCTGTTGCCGATGCTGTCATCGGCGTTGCTACGCCAATCTGACGACCAGTTGCCGGTGCCATTGGTACTACACGTGATATCACAGGTTCCCTAGAAAATGTTCGTGAATAAAATATTTGAAAGAAAAAAATGAAACCAACTGTGTAGTATGAGGAGCAAATGCTTGTGTTCGAACTGGTGGTTTCAATGTGACATCTTCGGATACAGTTGTGGTTGGTTTATTATTTGCTTGCAATTCATCAATTCGTTTTTTCAAACGATGAACTTCGCCCGTTTGTTCATCGACATCTGTACTTTTGAACAATTGAATGATCTGTTTGAGTTCATTGATTTCAGTTTCATAAACTTGTCGAATACTTTCGATAGTTGCATGTGCTTCTAAAAGAACAAGAAGTAAACTGTGTGACTAAAACAATCGAATGTAATTCACCAGTCAAATCTGTAGAAATACGACTTTGTTTAACTCGAGCTAATTCAGTTGTCATTTGTGTGAGACGTTGTTGTTGTGTCGACATGTTCGTTCGAGCAGCCATGAGAGCTTCACGAAGTTTACCCATTTTCTCAGTTATATCAACAGGCAATGTTCGATTCTAAAAATGAAAAACAACGTCATCTTTTAAGATTCAAATCAGTCAAACAAACATACAGCTGATGATTCAGTTGTACTAGTTGTTAGTAGATCTTCTGCGGGAGTAGCAGTAGATGTAGGTGTGGCAGAAGTAGCTGCTGTTGGAGTTGAAGCATTTGCAGCAGAATCACGATATTTAATCGCAATCTGTCGAAGCTAAGCGTGAAAAAGAAGATAGTGAAGCAAGCATGTTATTGGGTTTTTTGTTGCTGATTATTTACTCTAGTTGTCATTTGTTTTAATTCTTGATTTTCTGCTTCAAGTTTTGTTAGTTTCATTTTAAGATCTTCGATTTCAGTTGTTTTAATCATTAATTGTTCTTCACTAGCTTTGCCTTTCGTTTCAGCTTGTTGAATTTGTTGATTGAGTCGATTTTTCTGATCATTTAATTGATTGATATTCAATTGAAAATTATCATTATTCTGTCGAAGATTATCTTTTTCTTGTTCTAAAAGAACATTTTTCTCTTGAAGATTTTGTATTCGTTCTTGATCTTGATCATATTGAGCTTGTAGATGTTCTAATGATTGATTTTTCAATTTCAATTCATCAATAGTTTGTTGATTTGTTAGATTATCTTGTTCAATCGTTTGAGAACGTTCATTTAATTGTGCATTCTCCAATCGTGTACGTTCGAGATCATCAACTAAACGTGTATTTTCAACACGAAGATAATTATTCATCGATAGAATCGTATTCCATGTTTCATTAACATTTGATTCATTTGTTGTTGTTGTTGTCAACATGGTATTTTGTGATTCACTTTCTTTAGCAGCTAGATGTGTTGATAATTTAACCATTAATTCATGTTGATCGCGATGTTTTTGTTCGAGTTCAGCGTAACGTTGTTCAGTTTGATTGAAAAGATCTTGTTGATTTCGAATTGTGTCATCTTTTTGAATGATTGTTAATTCATATTGTTGAATATCTTCGAGACAACGTTGATTAGCTGCTTCGTAGGATGAATTCTGTTCGAGAAGAGAATTCAAACGAGCTTCAGACTCGTCAAGTGTTAATTGTTGCTGTTCGTATGTTGATTCCAACTAGAAATGAATATATATATACGTCGAAATTAGTCACGGGACTATTTTTACCTGTGCTAGTCGTTCTTTTAACTGTTCATTGTCACTGGTAATCTGTTCGAATTGTTGAGATAGTTGTGATTTTTCTGCGGTTAATTGTTCAATCTGTTGATTTAAAATAATGAAGTAAAATTTGTACGAATTTCATTGATTTACCTCAGTTTGATATTGCGCAGTTAATGTTTGAATACGATCTGTATTCGAACGGAGATTTTCTTCGTATTCACTTATTGTTGTTTGAGCATTGAGAAGTTCTGCAAATATTCAAATAAATCAAGTCAATCTTTTTGTTTTGACTATACCTTGAGTTAACTGAGATATTTTATTTTGTTGTTCAGTTAATTTTTGTGTCGTTTCCTAGAAGAAATTTTCCGTTTTGAGAAAAAATCAATCCTGAATTTGCCCACTTGTTTCGATTTTTCTAATTCTTCAATTGTCTTCTGTCTATTGAGATTTAATTGATTTTCATTTTCCACACTCGATTGAATGAGTGTTTGTTTTACTAATAAAAAAAAAATCAAAGATTTATTTCAACAATTTCCAAAAGATGATTGTGTTACATTCTAGTTCCTTATTTGCAGCATCAAGTTTAACTCGAAGCATCTTCAATTCTTTTTCATAATCTCCTAATTGTTGTTCAAAATCTAAGAGAACAAAAGAAAAATCGAATTGATTCAAACGAACATCGAAATCGAACCTGTTTTTTGTGTGGTATTCGAGTTCAATCGATTTTCGATGTCATTTAACTGAAAATGAAACGATGAATTGAATGAACGAGATCGAATTTTGATTTTACTTTTTTCTGCAATTGTTCGGCTTTGTCTTTTTCTTGGACAAATTTCGTTCGATGTTCTTGATGAAGAGCTTTTTCTTGATTGAAATTCTGTGTTAATTCATCGAGACGTGTTTGATATTGACGTTCGATGAGTTCTTTTTCACGTTCATTCTGTTCGATACGTTGATTGAGAACATTAGTTTCCGTAACAAGATCGTTGATTTTTGTTTCGAACATAAGTTTTGTTTTTTCTTTTGTACTCTCAGCTAATGTCTAATAAAATCGAGAAGGAAAATCATCATTGATATAGAAATTGAATTTTGTACTTGAAGTTTTTCAATAACAGGTTGTATTTGCTCGTTTTTTGTTATTTCATTTCGAAGTAATTGACGTTCACTTTCGATCTGTTCGTATTTAATTGAATCGAATTTCTTCTCGTTTTCTAATGTATTCAATCGGCAATCTAATTGAGTCTTTTCGTCTTTCAATTGTCGTAATTCCTATTAAATAATAGTTTCTTTTATTCAAGACGAAAAACAATCTTCTTACAGTAAGAACATTGAAATATTGTTGTTCTTGTTTATTACGAATTTGTACTAACATCGAATGTCGTTCTTGCCAACTATTGATTTCAGTTCGAAGTGAAGCAACAGTCAAACGATTTGTAGCTAATTCTTCATTGATGAGTGTTAACTAAAAGCGAATAAGATTCGAATTGATAGTGCAAAATAGAATCGAACGAACCTTTTCATTTGCTTGTTCAATTTCGGTACGAGCTGTTAGAAGTTCGTATTGAATCGAACGAACTTTTTCATTTGAAGTTCGAAGATTTTCATCTTTTTCATTAGTTAATTGAGTATTTTTCTTCGTGAGAACATCATTTTTTTCTTGTAAACGATTGATTTGATCACGAAGATTTTCAACTTGATGTACATCAACTGATTGATTATTGACTGGCGTCTATAAAATAAAAAGAAATCGGAGGTTCTCATTGAAATGTAAACATACATTTTGTGATGATGATGAACGTGAGACTAACAATCGAAGAAAATCTCGTTCTTGAATCAATGAATTCATCTAAATGAAATCGATGAATGAAGGAATTGTTTGATGCGTTTTTGTCGTACTTGAGTTTCGAGTGATTCGAGTTGATTTTTTGTTTCTTTGAATTTTTCTTGTTGTTGTTGATGTTCTTTTTTTAATTCATCGAAACGTTTACGATTTAAATCTTCATCATTATTTTCATTTTGTGCACGCATTTCACGAACTAATTTATCTAATTTTTGATTGACATGTTGAAGTTCAACAACATTTCTACGAGAAATTAAAAATTCGATTTGAAAACAAAAGATTATCTGACTAAACTACCGAAATGTCAATGGAACTTGTTGATTAGGATCGATTTCACTCGAATAATCGGAGGTACTTGGACGTTTACCAGTACGTAATTCTTCGATTTCCGAAAGAAGAACTTGAATCTAAACAGTTGTTGTTGTTTTTTTCTAATGAAAAATTTCTTTAGTTAACAGACTTGAGTTGCAAGAGATTTATTATCATTCATTAAAAATTCTTTTTCTCGTTGAATGTATCGATAATTTTCAATACTTTCACCGGACAATTGATTTAAATCCGATAGTTCCTGAAAACAAATTTATTTATTCGATTGATAAATATGATTGTACCTTTCGTGCTTCGTTGAGTTCACTTGTTAATTTAGCAATGACTTCAAATGATGCTTCGTAATCTTGTTTTTGTCGACGAAGTATTGGTGCAGCTTCTTTTATCATCTAAATTCAAAAACAAAAATAAAATAAAATAGAGAATTAAAAATGAAAAAAAGATAATTTTACTGAAGACAATTGTTCATAACCAAATCGAAAACGTTCTTTGCCTGTTAGTTCCAAAACTAAAGCACTCTTCAATTGTCGACATTCGGAACAATTCTACGAAGAAGAAAAAAGTGTCGATAGACATGAGAATTTAGCAATTCCTACAGCGATGTTCGCTGATGTTGAAGGACTTTCAGTTGAACGAATATGACTCAATGTACCGTCGAGAAAATTCGTTAGTTGAGTTAAATCCGCACCTAGACAAGTCAAAAAGACGGCTGATTTTCGATTTCATTTGACATGTTTTACCTTTGCTACGAATCGATTCGAGTAATTGAGTTGTATTATCTAATTCATCTTGTAGACGACGAATTGTTTGTTCTGAAAACGAAATGAAACAAAGGAATGGTAACTCTTGTCTTTTTGTTTGTTCTATCTACCATTTTCTGTTGTTAGTTTTTCATTCGTTTCTGTCGATGTTCGAATATCATTTTTGAGAACATCTCGTTCGGTTGTGACTTTCGCTAGATTTTGTTTCTGTTCATCGAATTGTTCGGTGAGTGAAGTCATTTTCTTTGTTAATTCATCGATTTGAGTCTAAAATTGAAATGTGAAAGAACGATAAATGACGATGAATGGCGAACAACAAACTCGAAGTGATTGAATCGTTTTTTCGGATGTGGATTGTTGACTTTCATGTTGGCGATTGATACGTTGAAGTTCAAGTTGAAGCTACAGAAAAGGTTTTTTTTTCCTCACAAGAAATAGTTTCGTCGTTTTTACTTGTTCAGTTTTTTGGATTTTTTCCCTTAATTGTCGATCGAGATTGAGAATTGATTGATTTTTTTCTTCGATACTTGAATCAAACGAACGTTTCTAAAATCATCATCATCATTGATTATCTTTGTTTTTTGTTGATGAGAACAAACTTGAGCTTGAAATTGTCCATCACTCGATTCTAATTGTACAGTCAATTGCATGATTTTCGTTTCTTGATCGATTGCTTTCTTTTTGCTTTCGATTAAAGATTGTTCAAACGTTTGAATTTGCTCAGCATACAATTGTCGTTCTTTATTCCAAAGATTTTCCAAACTCTAAACAAGAATCGAAATGATCGAAGATCCGACAATGAAATCGAACTGACTTGAAGTTGTGAACTTGTATTTTCAAGTTCTTGTAAACGTGTGATAGTCGATGTATTTGTTTGATGAACTTGACGATTTTCTTCTTCTAATGTGTCACGTTGTTCTGCAAAGAAGAAAATCGAAAATCAACTGAGCTTATTGACGTATTTTGCGTACTTTGTAAAGCATGTATTTGTGCATCTTTATCGTGAATTGCATTTCTCAATTGTTCACGTTCGGTTGTTAATTGTCGAACTTGTTCCAATGTTGCTTCCTAAATAATAATCATAATAGTAAAATTGAAATCGAATATTTTCATCTCACAAGTTTCGTTTGTAGTTGCTGTTCATTTTGTTTTAAATTTGCTAATTGTTTTTCGAGTTCATTGACTGTTGTTTTCGATAGATCGTTATCTTGTTTAAATTGATTTTCTATTTGTCGTTGTTGAACAACTTCATTTCGAACACTTTCATATTCTTGTGATAATTGATGAAAACGTTGTTCTAAATAGACAATCAAACAAGCTCAACAACATCCAAAATCAAATCAAAACACAATAAGATTCTCTCTTTTTTTTTCTCTAAGCGAACGAACGAATGAATGAATGAAAACAGAACAGAAGTAGTTTTTTTTCCTATTTTTTGACAGAGAACAAACACACTGTTCAATCGATTTTGTATGGTAAACCTAGATTGAAAACAAAAATAGATAATGCATATATATATACATATTATTGCTGTTCGTTTATCACCATTAGCTTGAATGAATAGTTCTTCTTGAAAAGATTCGTAATTATCCAATTGATTATCATCGATTTTCGTTGAATTTTCATAGAAATTCTTCGGATTTCTTGCATGTCGACAAACAACATTGACTTGTTCGGCACAATCTTTTGTTAAACGATAAAGATTATAATCAAGACCGAAGATAGTTTGTAAATGTTCATCAATAATTTTCATTCGATCTTGTGCCAATGCTTGAGTATTACGTACACGACCATCTAATGATGCATGACGTAGTTCTTCATTAGAAAAAAATTGTCGAATAAGAAATGTTAATAAACGACCGATAGCACGTTTTTCACCGTGAACATAAGCTAATTCAGTTCGACGACGAACTTGTTCATATTTACGTTTTAAAACAAGACACGACAGACCAATTGATGGATCGCCAAGTTCGATATATTCCTTTTGTTTAGTTTTGCAATTATTAGAAAACGACAATGGTTGATGTAAATCATTTTACTTTATTCATTGTAGATTTTCGTTCAGTTTTACTCGATTGAAAATTTGTTCCTGTTCGACTCATATCAATCGGTTGTTGACAATTATCATCCAATGAAAGATTCATATCTGTATTTTGTTTATTCTAAATAATCAAATTCTATGAAATAATCATCGATTTTTTTTTATTTCTTCGTACATGATATTGTTCATAGAATGTTTCAATATGTTGATTGAGTTGATTTAAATAAAATTCATTTTGATTAATACGTTGTATTAATTGATTAATAGTTGTTGTTAATTTAATTTGTTCGAGATTTATTTCATGAACAATATAGATCAATGTTTCGAACATTGTTTGTAAATGAAGATTTTGTTCATTCGATGATACTATTTGACGTTTAGTAGAATGATTATTATTATTATTATTAGCAGTAGTACTACGTCGACGTTTATTTGAACCTGAATTGATTAAATTCAAAAAAGAGAAATTCGAAACAATCGTACATCAATCCACAATATGGATGGATGACTTACGATTTGAACATGTTCAGCATGATGAAAAGAAAATAAATAAATAAAAAACGAGCAAAAGAAAAAAAATCGTTCGTTCGCTTAGATTTCGAAATAATAAGAAATATATGATTCGTTTTTTTTTCTGTTCAACGCAAAATAATCAAACTCAAAGAAAAACTTCGAATTATTTAACTACCTGTCGATGTTTTAAATTGATTGAATTCTTCATGAATTGAATTTTTCTGAGTTTTTAATTGATTAATATAATCGAGTAATGTTTGCTTTTGTTGATCATTAATTAAAGTATCATTTAATTGTGAAATATCAAAATCGATTTCATCAGTAGTTGTTGTCATCATTTTTTCTTTCTGATTATTCAATGGACATCTAGAACTGAACAGACAAACTGAAATCAAATCGTCGTCGTTTTCTAATTAATGGACACACGCGCCAACGGTCGAACAGCCCTACCGTCTGTCTGATATATGAAAAGAGAAGAAAACGAAACGAAGAAGAAGAAGAAGAAGAAAAAAAACGATTTGTTTGCTTCCCTGAATGGATGGATTGAATGCAGTGGTAAAATATGGATAATTAAAAAGACACCAATTGCATTCGCAAATCATGATGAATGATGATGATAATGATGGAAATCCTCGTTCGTCGTTGTTAATTCAACGAAAATCGAAGAAAAATCGTCAAACAAAAACGCAATTAGTGTTTAATGAACAAGCACGAAAGTAGTAACGTTCAAATGTTATATTTTCATTTGTTTATTTTTGTTTTCGTGCGTAGAGAATATTTGAAAGGTTTTCATAAACGTAAACTTGAACGACGTGAACGAGCACAAAAAGAACTCGAAGATGAAATTAAAACTGACCTGAAAAATCTTCGACAAAAAGTACGATAATTGATTTAGATTTATTTGCAAATTGTTTGTTTTTTTGTCTTGCAGAGACGTGATGAAATGAAAAAACGTCATGAAGAATTAGGCCTTTTGGACACGGAAGAAAATGCAACGAAAAAACGAACCGTTGAATTGAAAAATCATACGATCGAAATTGCTGAAATTGACGATCAATTCGTGAGTAAAACTGGTTTATTCATGGGAACGAATCAAACCAATAATGTCGAAGTTGAACCAACTGAATCGACAATTGAAAAGCCGAAGTATTTATTTTGAATATTGAAAAAGGACAAAATATAATTCTGTTTTTTTCTCTTTTGCTTTAGGAATAAAGTTCCGTTGTCAAAGAAAATGTCGAAATTACAAAATTTAAAAGCTCCAAGTGCGTTGAAAAAAGGCCATCATACGAATAAAGCGAAACCACGACGATCGAAACAAAAACTTGGAAAACACGGAGGAGTTCAAACAGCTTCGAAAAAGAAGCGAACTCGAAAATAAATTTTGTTAGTTTTTCTGTTTTTGTTTGAAATAAAAAAAAAGGACATGGAATAATTGAAATTACAATTGACTAATTAACAAAACGTCTACGTGTATGGACTTCCTACTTCACAATTATTTATTTGTTATACCGTGAAATTGTTGTGAATAATATTTCGTTGTCGTAAATCATGTCCGTCATGATATCGAACTTCGTGGAAAAAATCATCGTCCATGTATAAATAGACTCGTTTTTTGAAAATTTTCATTTATTTTCATACTCACAATCAACAGAAAATGTATTCATACGGTGTATCAGCAGAACGGTTAGCTGAACTGAAAATGTGGTTTTATATTTTTTCGAGTTTTTTTTTCTTTTGAATAGATCTGCTAAACAAACAAGTTATTTATCAATTTTAGCCTTTGTGGCGGTTGGAATTGGGTTGGTTTTAGTTGTAGGAACGGTTATTTTAGCATTGATTCCTGTGTTTTTAGCTGAACGATCAGTAGCAATAAGCGACAGTAATTATTGAAGAACAAATTTAAACGTTTGACGAGAATATCTTTCTGTTTTTAGAAGCGTTTAGAAGTAGCGAAGGAGTAATGTTGTTTTCACTTGGTTCAGATGGAACGGGACGACGAAAAAGAAATAGTGGTAATTTAACTGGTTATATTCCTAGTGTAGTCGATGTTGGAGGACTAAGCATGTTTCATGACAAAGTACGTTTCATTTGAATATTTCCGAATCGAACGAATTTTTGTTTTTCTAGTTATCATCTATTGTCGTCGGAAACCACGTCAAAGAGATGATGATTACAAATGCATCTATTAACTACATTAATCAACGACGACGAAAGCGTTTGTATGTATTATTGAATGTAAATTTTAGATTGAACAGGACATGTTTCACCGTTTTTTTAGAGCTCTTTCAAAACGGCAATCATCTACTGGAAACGAAATTATTTTAACAATTAAATTTTACATCATTTATCGATTAACTTGTCCAGCTAGTTGTCAAACAAAAGTTGCTTCAACTACCAACGACCAGTTAATCAATATTCCGACAAATTCATTCGACTTTTCTAACGTTCCTGTTCTTTTTAATAACACACCAGTGACTATAACACGAATTATTGGCTCGGTTTTGTATGTTTCACCAATTCGTAAGTTTCGACCGATTGTTTTTTCTATTCACAGATCTTATGCATTGATTTTTTAGTTCTTGGTTCCAATACAGATACAGCTACAGCGCCTACATTGGCCATTAGTTCAACAACCACAACTACTACTCTCTCAGTAACTAGTTCAATTGGTTAATCAATTGACTCATGACATTATTATTATTCTTCTTCTTTTTTTTGCATCTTTTGATTTTCTGTTTTATTTTTTATACTTTTCTGCAGAGAAAAATACGATACGAGTACTGTGTACATCAAAAATAAAAAAGAACATATCCAATTTATTCATATACTGTTTTCAATAACAACATTTGAAAAGCTAATGTAAAACGGAATTCTATCGGATTAAAAATAAGCTTTAGTTTCTTTTTCCATAATCTATTTAACTCGTTTCTTCGTTTTGCATTATCGTCTTCCCCAAAAGAGTCTTTTCAGCCACACAAGCGACCATAGCTGCGCCTTTTCCACTTCCTAGAAAATCATCATTCATATCCATTCAATTCACTAATGTTTTCATTACTTACCATCATCGGACAGACTTAATTTGAACTAGAACAAAAAAGAAAGAAAAGTAGAGTTTATTATTATTAATTCTATTGATATCGAACTGTTTTTTATAATGAAAATTTTTTACATGCAGAATGAATGAGATAACAACAACAATAATAATAACAACAAAAAAGGAAATATAAGAAATTATTATTGATTTAGTGATCGATTTTCTGCCGCAACTGTGACAGCAGAACCTATACCACTCGCGTCCGTAACACTTTTAAGAGCAAACTAAATAATTAAATTAATTCTCGCTCGATAAATATTCTCATTGTTCGATATAAATGTTCACATGTCAACTTACTTTAATATCTTTGTCAACTAATGTTTCCATGCAACGTTCCATATTACGTTTGAAACGCGGATGATATCGATACAATGAACCGTCGACACCAACGGTTATTTCACTTTTTCCAATTCGATTTATTAGAACAGCAAGACCTAAATCGAAGAGAAATTTTCTTGTTTTCTTATTGTGAAAGATTCATTCGTACGTACCAGCGCCTGCCAATCGAGCAGCACGTTTAGATACTTGTCGACAGATATGTTGAACAATAGCACAATCATCGTATGTAGGATTATGAATGCCAATATCTTCTAGTACACGTCGTGTATTGGCAAATTGAATGCCTTCATCCGTTTCGACAGTCGAAACAAATTTTGTATAAAAACCTCCTCGATTATAAAGTGGCGTTTTATAATCGCCGTATGTATCTCGATGACCAAGAAAAAGCAATTCTTGCTGCATTAAATCGAGTATTATCAAACGAACAATTTCTCCCATGTACATTCCCGAAATCATTTTTTCAAAACTAAAAATAAAAACCAACATTCCTTTCTCTGTTGTCTGATAACTGGTTTGTATTGTTTTTCTTCTTCTTCTTACATTTGTTTTCCAGGATTGATCGATGATAGATCGACTTCTTCATCATATTTCGTTCGAATTAAATTCAAACGACCATTATCACCAAATGCACCCCATTCCATATTAATAATCACTTGTCTCGGTTCATCATCATCAAGATCACCATTCCATGTACCAACTTTATCTAAATTTTCTATATAACACGCATTTGTACCTGTGCCTAGAATAAGTCCAACGGCTGTTGCTGGATCTTTATAAGCACAAGCCATTAATGTTCCAACGGTATCGTTGACTAAGGCAACACATTTAGCACTGATACCCTGATGAAAAAAAGCAGAATTTAGTTTTTCATTTTTGTCGATAGGAAATAGATTTCAGTACTTTTTCATTGATTGCATCTTGTAGAAGTTTAACAACATCTTCATTGACAACACCAGCGCAACTGAAACCTTTTGTCCATGCTGACAGTCGAGCTGAGGCGAGACCTTCTTGTTTACAAGGAAATGAGAATGTAAAACCTAATGGATAGATTTGTTCAGTTTTTAAGAGATTTTCTCGTTGCATAAAATCATATAAACATTCAGCTAAATGTCGAAATAACTAAAATACAAAAAAAAACATTAACATTTCAAAATCTTCTCTCATCTCGTCTCAAATACTACAAACATGTTTTCCATCGCCGATCATAATCGATTGTGGTATAACGAATATTTTCGATGTTAATTCAACTCTCGAATTTCCACGTAAATCAATGAGTAACACACGAAAATTTGTTCCACCTAAGTCAAGTGCTAATACTTGTCCAACTTCGGTTCCATTAGGAATATTTCGTACATAAGTTGGAAACATTTTGACTGGCGCCTGAGAATGTGTCAATGGTGATAGGCCAGCACACATTTCTTCTTCCAAAATATGCATAATTTGTATAAGTTGATCGTCATTAATTTTCAATGATTCAACAACTCGTTCAATCTAAACGAATGGGCACATTTGTTACTTTTCAGTGTTTTAAGGTCGAGTGGACTTGTTTTCGGTCCTCAAAACAAGTCTCTTCAAACAATAGTAATGAAATCAAAACATTCTCAATGATGTCTTTTTGAAAAAAACAAGAAATCCTTCATGTTTGTGTTCTCTCTCGTTCTCTTTTCGTGATTTCAAAAATAGTTTACGATACTTTGTATTATGAAAAAACGGTGTACCGATGACTTATTTATTCTTTCTCAATAATTCGACCAAAAAGAACAAAAATCGAATCCCCTGACAATCTTAACTCAACAGAAGGTTGAAACGACTACATTTTCACACAGGTGTGGCTTGCATAAAAAAAATTTATTTCTGCAACAGATTTTTCTTTGAATGAAAGTGGCACCATTTCGACTTACTTGCTCATTCAATTCGGGATGACGATATTGTTGAATCAGTTGTTTTTCTGGCCCAGCTACACAATAGCCAGCATAGACTGCAGCACCAAGAATACAAGTTGTTGCTAGACCGTATGCAGTCTTACGAACCATAGGCGTTATTAGATCATCTTGAAGTATTTGCGCGAAATTCACTGACATAATTCGATAGTGGTGGTGGCGGTGATGATGATGATGATAGTTGTAAAAATACGAGAATAGAAACGAAATATCGATTCGTTGTTTACTTATATATATAAGAAAATAGTAGACGAAAACTAAAGAATGAGAAAAAAAAGAGATTATGTGCAGAACGAACCTTCCGAATTTTTTTTTTCGTTCTTTTTCTCTCTCTCTCTGTTTCTTTTCGTTTCTTGTAAGCATATAACAGTCGAATATTCTTCTAGTCACAATCAGATCGGAATGTAATTGTTTTTCTCTCGTATTTGATATCTGAAATTTAAAAATAAGTCAATAAAACAAACGGCGCAATAAGAATAATCGATTTTTATTGTTTTGTTTTTTCAATGAGTATACTATCGATTGATACCGACAATACGTCATCAACAATCATCGATGACGATTTAAGTATGACAATATCAGATTCATCGAATACAACAAGTACATCTTGGCATTCGATTAATTCTGATACGCAAATGAATAATAATCTAGTAACACAGACACATTCGATTCATATTTGGTTGGGATTATGTTCGATCGAACCAGATATTCGTTTAACAACCGCGCAGGAATGGAAATTACGTACTTGCATGAGACGTTTGCTTTCATTCTGTAGTGTTCCTTTAAAAATATCCTGTCTGAAAATAGAACAATCAATTTCTTATACAGATCAGGTTGACAATAACAAAAGAAAAAAAAACGCGAATAGTTCACATAGTTTTTTTTCTTTGATTAAGGACAAACAATTGGATCAATTAGGTTTATATCTTCATCCATTGAATCTTATTGATGCAAATAATAATCTACTTGAAGTGAAACTCTTGGAATTCTATTTCAATGAATTGAAAAATGCTAAACATTCGATTCCTATACAATTAATAAAATCTCCTAGATTTGTCTTCGATATTTTTTTGACGACACTTCAATTAAATCTGCGAACGAATTCTTCACTACTTCAAATACATTTTTCAACAAGAGTAAATGCACCGATTCGCGGTGATTATTATCAATGGAATGAGAGCAAATCTCAATTTCGAAAATATTATGTCACACTCGAAATCGATCATAGTTTAGCAAAGATTTTTCAAACATTTTGATTTAAAAGAGAGAGAGAAAAAAAATATATATATTTATTTATTTATTGATTTAACATCGAGTTAATTGATAAATTAGCAAAAGATGAATTGACAGAAGCAGAATTTGACGATGACGGAATGCATTGACCGTAGGGATTTGTTTCATAACTATAAGAATTCATTCCAAGCAGACCACCTGGACGATAGACATCTTGTGGATTGACAAGTATTGGTTGAGCCATTTTTGGAATGTCGTACGCACCAACGGGCTGTGGACGATACGGATCAAATTTAGCTGGCATTGGTGGTAACGTCGATTGAGCAATTGGACGATTTGAATCACTGACAGTTTGATATGAGTAAACGGACGGATTCGGTGGATAGAATGATTGTGCCATTGGTTGATAGATCATCTGTGGTGGTGGTGGCTGTCGAACAAGATTTTGTTCGTAAGGATAGGATGATGATAATGGTGGTATTGAATGATAAGGTGAAGTTTGTTCAGAAAGAATCGTTGGTTGATAAAATTGATGAGTAGTATTATTGGTTTTGGTTGGTACTGATTGAGGAGATTGACAGAGATTGTTGTCGGACTTGTTTGGTGCCCATGTATCCGGTTTCATAATGGGTAAATAATCTATTAAACGTGGACGATCACGAGGAGTTGATACATCGAAATCTGGCTTGGCTATTGAATGATCAACAATCAGTTTTTTATCTTCATTCAGTTGTAATTTTGTTAATCGTTCATTTAATGAAATGATTTTTTCGGCTTGCTGAAAAACAAAACGATTGATCTATTCAAATGAAAGCTATTTCTTCTTCTTCGAACTTTTTTGTAAAATTCAATGCCTTCATTAGCCTTTGCAATTGAATCGTCGAATGATTGACACGAATTCATCAATTCTCCAATCGTATTTTGTCGACTAAAACAAAGAAAAACTAAATTTCATTTTAATTTTTTCTTCGTTCTTGGAAAACAACTTGTCATATGCAGTTGAAATCTTCGTTCTTATTTCTGCGATATCCGCATTAGCTTCAGTTAATGCTTGAAGAATATGTTCTTGTGCAAGACAATTTTGTTTAATTAAATTAACCAGTTCATCATGTTTTTTCAATTGTTCAGAAAATAAACTCTACATCGGACAAAAAACAAATGTCTAAATCCAAAAAAACGTCCTTTTTCTTTACTTTATGATTTTCTTGTCGTTGCATGAGAACGAGTTTTGTAATATCATCATCTTGAATTTTCTTTCGAAAATCGCCGAACAAGACTTCACGTTGTTTTTTCATTGTCTGAATTTTTTCGTTTAATAAAGCTAAACGAGCTAATTTCGGTTTGTTAGTCTCGTCTAAAAGGCGAATATTAAAATTGGACTTTTCTTTTTTTTAGCGTACCTTCGAGTTCGGAAATGATGGGCAAATGTTTTTCGATTTGTTCAATAGATAATTGAAGTATTTGAAAATGTTCGATCATAGTCGAGAGATGTTGATTTAATTCTTTATTACTTTCATTGGCTTGTAGGAGAAGTTCTCGATTAGATTTCGTATTTCGTTGAATGTCTTGATAATCTTTTGTTAATTTCAACGATTCACATTTACTTTCGAGTAACTGTTCGAATTGTGTTAATTGTTCGAAAGTATTTTCATGTTGTTGATTGAGAACTAAGAGAGAGAAAGAGAAATGACGAATGAATGCTCGAAAGTTTTGAAGGTGTTGGTTACCTTGCATGATAGATTTGAGATCTTGAGACATATTCGTACGATTGGCAAGTGTTGCACAACAATCAATGAATTCTCGAGGAAGTTGAAGATAATTGTTATTGAGTGGTATTCGATTTAATTGTAAACAAGTTAGAAATGATCTTGAAAAAGACAAATTCTACAATCGAATTTTCTTGTGATTAAACAAATGTCGGTTTTACTCAAGTTCACGATTTTTATTTTCGATTAATTCACCAATATCACGTAGAAGTTTAGCTTTTTCTTCACTATATTCCGATGCAGCTAAATGTGTATCCTTGAAAAATGAAACAGCAATGCTTGTTTTTTTTAAATCTGTGACATTTGAATATTTTTCTATTCGATTTACCATCGGTATTAATTTCTGGAAAATATCATCTCCCGATACACTCGGATCATGATATTCGAATGCTTGTGGTTTAGCAACAATAACTCCTTGAATTGTTGGTAAATTCGATAGGCTCGGTACTTTTTCGAAGTAGACATTGTCATTGTCACGTTTGATTGTTTTGTGTCTAAAGTTGTTCGATCGTTTTTGCTTTGAAAAACTATCATAAAAAACTACTTGAAAGTGAGAATATCATTTGTAAATGTGTGAGCATCTTTGTAAACGGCTGTTCGATCTGAAGAGATCTTCTCGGCATTTTTCCAACCGTCTTTTAAACGTTCAAGTGCATTTTCATAATAGCAAACGGCTTCACCACGCTTTTTTGAATCTTCAGCAACTAATCCGCAGAAATAATAAGTTAAAGATAGATAATAAGCTGTTTTGTAGGTTAACGCCACGCGCCATTCCTTTATCACGCATGGAAAGAGCTTTACTATTTTAAGCTTAATTGACAAGAACTTACTCGAAATCGTCTTGAAACAATCGAACTCATGCCTGATTTAAGCAATGTTGTCAAGGCTTTTTGAAAATATTCCGATATTTGCATGGCAAGATGAGCATTGACCGAAGCAGGTCGTCGATCGAGTAGAGATTTTTCGAGAACAGCTTCATGTGCTTGTCCCTAAACGAAATAAATTGAAAAATTTTGAAATCAAGATTTTTAGTTTTTACTAGAAGTGTATCGATTTGACATGTTAACAAATCCGGTGTTAAATCTAACGAATATGACGTATATTGATCTCGTAATTTTTCATAACATCCAGCTGAATATCGAAAGAATGTACAAGCATTTTTCATACTCTACCATAGTTTTTTTTACAAATGAATTTCTTAAATCAATCAAAATAATATTAAAAAACAAACAAACTTCATGAGTTTTTCTCGATTCATTTCCACCTAATCTTGAGTATAAAGATCCGATATTATATAAAATACATGTTTCTTCAAATCGAATATCATCATAGGTATTCTCTTCTTTTTGATATGCATCTTCCCTATAAAAACATGAATATCAATCTTTAAAAAGATACTTTTCAATTTAATCATTCTACCAAGTATATCGAACAGCACATTCGCCATCGTGTAACATCGGAAATCGATTACGTAGCAATTGTAATTGAGCAAAATAACGTTTGAGATATTGTAGACTATTTTCATCTATTGAACAATTGATTGCATTCTTAGAAAAACAAAATGTCAACATTTCATTCGATAAACTAACGTCTGTTTTTTTTTCAAGTTACCTGCCGAAGACAATTAATTTGTTCGCATTCATTTGAAAAATTTTCACCATTATCTTGATAATTTGTTGTTATGTACTAAAGAAAACACGAAAGGTGAGGTGTGATGAAGATTTCTAATTTTACATTTGGTATTTTTTCACAAAGATTGGTCGATTCAACAGCTAGTTTCAAATCGAAATTGAACGCTGGAAGACGTGGACAAGCTTCGAACAAAAACAGAAAACAAATCTTTTCAGTTGTGTTCTTCTTCTTCTTCTTCGTCTTCGTCTTTACCTTCCATTTAGATGATGCTGATCTATACGAAGAAAATGAGAATAATAAAAGAATCTTCGTTCGTCTCGTTCTATTTTGTAAGTTTGGATAACTAAACCGAACGCTCGACTATAACAGAGAAAGAGAGAGAGAGAGAAAAAAACGACGACTAACTGTTGGTTGGTTAACATAATGAATGACAGAAATAGATGAATCATTATTTTTTCTTTTAATCCTATAGGTTTCACTGGATCCATTCATTTCTCCTTCTTCTTTCTTTTTTTCTTCTTCGTTTACTCTTTTTTTATATTATTCTCATGAACGTCGGCGAAGAGAAAAAAAGATATAATTTTACTCCGTCTTTAGATTATTTTTCTGCTTTTTATCTTATAATAATCATATCCAATGATAAATGTCAAAGAAAATTATAAAATACTTGAATAATCTGTCAAAAGCAGATCAAATAACTGGTTAACAACAGTCAACCATCGATTCAATGGAAATGTTTATTTTTATTTCCCTTGATAGAATCGAACAAACAAATTAATTGGTGCCATATTGTTCGTCTAATTCTATTTTTATATCATAGTTTATAGAGTAAAAGAGCATGGTCAACTAAAAGAATAAGATTTGTTAATCCACAAAGTGCAATAGAACGTAATTGGCCATGAAAATCAATAAAACCCTTGGACAAATCTTCAAAATACAATTGCTGATCTTCTTTACAGCGAATTGAAATTTGTAAAAATGAATTTGATAAAGATTCATTGTAAAGAATTAATTGATTCAATGGATTTAATACGATTAAACGAGATTTTTCTTCGACAAGTATTCTTGTTGAATAAATCGGTTGGTCGAATAGATCAAATACAAAAATAAACCATTGATACGAAATTTTCATTAGAATTAAAAGTCGATTTTGAAAATGTTTCATCGAAAGAATTTCTTCAATGAAATGTTCATTTGAAAAACCATTTTGAATCGAAAAATTCTTCTTAATTAAATTAACAATTGAAAATTTATTTTGAAAACGAAACGATGGAAATTGATATTGTTCAAGAGAATAAAATTTTGTGTCATATTGATATTTAATCAAGTAAAATCTCTCATTAGAATATGAACATGAAATATATTCATCACGAAAATTTTTAATTTTAAAATTCTCAATTAAATTCAATTGAATCGTCAATGGATTGACGAAATAAACATCTTTTCGAGTTAAAATTATAAATGAATTTAAATCATCGCACCAATTCAAATCTTTTAAATCATTTTCATTGATTTTTGAAGTTTTATTCGAACGAATTAATTTGAAATTCTTGTCGAATAAATGAAATGTTTGGTTGGCATGAAGTAAAATATATTCATCATTGCAAATCATCAGACTTGAACAATGTTCAAATGGAAGATTAACATATTGAATTGCTTTCTTTTTCGAATAATTTGAATTCAAATTTTCTAATGACGAAATTTTATCTTTCGATGGTTCTAAATGCCAAAAAAATAAATTCAGAAAAGTTTACTGACGAATCGATCTCACCAATAAAAGACTCATCAGCGAATAATTGCAATCGAGTATTCGATTCCAGCAAACAATTGATTTTGTTTTCTAATTTTTGAAAATATTCATGAGAATTCTTCGGATTTAAACCACAAAAATTGATTATCGGTGAACGTTGAAGAATTTTTTCTATTAGAATTCAAATAGAAATTCAAAAATGAAAAATAACAAATTTAACATACGAAGCCAACCAAATGGTTTCCAATTAGGTAAAATTCGAATTGCAATAATTGGAATTTGTTTCTGTTTGATAAATTCAAGATCATTTTCATAACATTTTGATGATCCGAACATTGGACTTAGAATACAAACTGCTACATTCATCATTTCTCTTTGACTAAATTCACGAAAAAAAAACGAAAACATTTATAATTAAAATAAAAAACAATTACGATTCATCTTTAGCATCAATCCAAATTGAATAATTTCGTTCTTTTAAATATGAACATATTTTACCAGCAAATTCTTGTTGATTTTTATGATAAAATAATGCAATTCGTCTTTCTGAATCATTCATTACAGTTGTCAATAGAAATCACAAAAGAGAACACATTCTTCATGCTTCTCTTTCCTAATGCACAAAATCTTATTCAACAATTACTTTTCGTTTCGATTTTTAACAAACAAAATTTTTATAAATTCGTCCTTGAATTGTTTTTTTTCTCTCTCTCTCTTTGTTGTTTCATGACGAAATGTATCTCTTGGCACTTCATATAAATATTTCTCACATAGTTTCTTGCTTGTGATGACATCATCAAATCGATAATTTTTATTTCAACAAAAAAACACACATGATTAACTAAAAGAAAAACATGAAGAAGAAAATTATTCACATATTTTCATAGATAGGATGAGGTAATGCAATCCATTGAAGAGTTTCACCGCCGAAAGTAAACGGTGATTTCGAGTTGGAATAGATTTTTTCGTAGATTGGCGGAGATGTTTTAGTTGTTTTCAATGTTTTTCGATGTTTGAGTATTTTTGTTAATTGTTTCAACGGGAAAAAACATGATGATGTTTTTTGATCATGAAAAACTTGTTCATATTGTTGTTGAATATGTTCGACATTATCAAGAATTTGTTTGAGTGTGTAGTTTTTTTTCGTTATCGACGATGATCGTTGACGAACAATTTTCGATTGTCGAATTGTTGATATTTGACTTTGATCGAATAGACGATCGTAGATATGTTCATTATCATGTGAAATAGGTGTTGATGATGATGATAATGTTGGAGGATGAGACATTGACAATTGATTCGAAGGAGATATGCCAACGAAAATATCGACTGATGCCGAATGTTGATTATCGATACGTATTTGAATCATGTTCGAGTTCGATGATCTTGTGTGTGTGTGTGAAACGAATAAATGAATGAATGAATGAATGAGTGTGAGAACAGGTGTGTATATAATATTCGTTCAATCGATTGACATAATTGAAGAGAAAGAGAGAGAGAGAGAGAAGAGAGAGGAAAGAATTTATCGTCAGATGCTCAACTATTTTTTTTTCTTCTTCGTTCGACATCGAAAAGAAGAAAAAGGTGTCATAACGAGCTAATGACAATACAGCTAAATAACATTGCGATGTTAGCAGATGGATGTAGTCGTTAGAGAGGAAACGAGAAATTATCTGTTGTTTTTTATTTATAATTCATAGGTTTTTGTTCTTTCGAATCATCATCCGGTTTCACATTGTAACACATATGAAACGAAAACAAAACTAAGAACGGAAGTTGTCATTGTCTAATGATTTGTCTTGACAATTGAGAATGAAAATAACATTTTCACACACACGTATTGATCTCCTGGTGATGTGTTAGAGTTAATTGAGTTTGTTGCTCTCCACAGAGAATAAAAGTGAGAAAACAGAAGACGACGACGACAACAATGTGTATATCAATCGAAAAATCGATTTCATATTCACCTGCTTCCGTATTGAACATGAAAAAAGAAAATTGGCTTAGAACAACGGACGCAGATGTACTTTCAAATAGATAAATCACAACAATCGACAATAAACGCAACTAATGCTATTAAAATCGTTGATAAAATTGCAATAAATGCAGCAGTCAGAACAATAATATTCAGAACAGATTCAATGGTTAACATATTGTCAATATGTGAAAGACAAATTAGATTTGTTTATTAGCTAACAGGTTGAGAAAATTACATCAAAACGGAGAAAAAATAATTATCATTCATATATATATATATTATAACTCTTTTCCACAGATGTCGTTATTGACCAATAATGTCGTTTTATTTTTTTTTAATCCTGAATTCCTATTGCACCGGGCTTCGAGAACGATGATGATTATTATTATTGCTAAACATTCTGTTTCTTTTTTTCTAGACTCTGTCTTTTGCATTTTGTATTTTATTGATATCATAAATTTAAATTTTCAGCCTATGACTCATTCGAGTCATGCTGTTGTCATTTACTTGTTAAATGAACGAAATAAACATCGATCACAAGTCATATGCTCTCGTAGGTTTTATTTACTTTTTTTTTGTTTCGAAATACAAAAAAAATAAGAGAACGCATCTATTTATTTACCATTCGTCCTTGATCGATTGTATTTCAGATCAAATTTGAAATAGTTGTTTTTTTTTCGTCTCGCCTTTTCTCTTTGTGAATACACAAATTGAAATTAAGTTTTGATGACGACTGTTACTCGACGTACTGTTCGGCAAACAACAACGAACTCAAGTGGAACACTTGCTGAATCATCAACTAATCAATCGAATTGGAACGATTGGGATGAAATTAACAAAAATACGGATGAACGTGATAGCGATGATGATGACAAAGAAACACGTTTGACATTGATGGAAGAAGTACTTTTACTTGGCCTGAAAGATCGTGAAGTTCGCATTGATAAATTTGTTTTTTTACAAGTTTTTTTTTTCGGTTGTTAATCGTAGGGTTATACTTCCTTTTGGAACGATTGCATTTCATCGGGTTTACGTGGTTGTATTTTAACAGAATTAAGTTTTCGCGGTCGAGTTGAGTTAGAAAAAACAGGCGCTCGTCGTCGAACACTTGGCAGTCGAAAAATTATGCTTCTCGATGATACAGCAACCGGAGATGTTCTACTCGATGAAGCTCTACGACATATCAAAGAAACACAACCACAAGAAACAGTTCAAAGTTGGATTGAATATCTTAGTGGTATGAATGAAACGAAGAAACATGAGTTCGACTTTGATCGATTTTTATCTTTCGATTTCAGGTGAATGTTGGAATCCATTGAAATTAAAATATCAATTACGTAATGTTCGTGAACGTTTAGCCAAGAGTCTTGTTGATAAAGGCATATGTAGTACAGAAAAACAGAATTTCTTCTTGTTCGATATGACAACACATCCACTTAATGATAGTGTTCATAAATTAAAATTAATCAAAAAAGTTCAAGAAAGTGTTTTAACACGTTGGCCAAATGATCCACGTCGTATGGATAAACGTATACTAGCATTGATTTACTTAGCTCATGCTAGTGGTAAACAGGATTTTTTTTTGTTTTTCGAAGAGAACATTTCTCGAGTTGTGAAATTTAGATGTCTTGGAAAATGCGTTTACATCTTTATCCGATGAAGATTATGAAGTTGCTATGAAACATGTTCGTGAATTATTAGATCTTGATCCTGATCAAGAATGTAGTAAATATGATTCAAAAGTTGATGTTATGTGGGCAGTTGTATCAGCGTTTAATAAATAAGAAAAACATCCAGAGCGAACGATCGATTCATTCGATTATTATAGAAGGACAACAATTTCTTTTTCTTCTCATTAATCTTTTCTTTTTTCTTTTTTTCAAATTACAGTGAACGAATATTGTGTTTATACGATAAAAGATCAATTCAATTTCTCTCAAATTCATTCTTAAATATACATATTTTTTTTTCTTCTTTTTCTTTTGTTTAGTATTGAGAAAATAATCTCTTTTCTTTCGTTTTTTTTTTCTTCTTCCTTATAAAATAGTCCATCATCATAAGTTTGCTCTTGTTTTTTTGCTCCTGTGATAAAAAAAAGAAACATGCACAAGTTATATAAAACAAATAAAAAAGAAAAAAAAATATATGGAACCGTTATTTTTCCTTTTCTCAAACGACAGAACAGAAAAAATTTTTCAGACATTTTTGTGATGTTTTTTTTTCTCGTTTTTCTTTTATTTCTCCGTAACTAACCAACACATCCGAGACAGAAAGAAAAGTGCAATGCGGCATTATAAATAGTTATTAGAACGTCATAACGAAGGTCTTTAGTCATCATTGTACGTGTATATTCGATTTCATACATATTCAAAGACCAACCTTCTTCCTTTTCATCGCTCTCGTTTTCTTTTTCGTTTTTTCGCCTTTCCTGAGTGGGTATTGACGTCATCAAAAGTAGGCTTTATATGACGTCGTGACGTTAACAAGAAAAAAAATAAAATACATAGAAACAGACATTACAGAATTGTATGCAACAGATTTTTATTTCGTTTCAGATAATGCTTTTGCTGTTTATTTGCGATTGAATATGGGCGCATTTTTATCTCGTCATAATATTTTCTTAGGAACACGAATCAATCAACCGGATTTCAATCGTATTCCGATTCATCATAAATGTCGAAATTGTGGACAAAATTGTGATGCATCACGATCATCGAATGGTTGTGTTCACGCAAAATTTACTCGTACAGGTACAAAAGATCAGCCGGCTGTTATGCGAACGGTTGTGCCCGATGATCAAGTACGTTGGACAAATTCATTCGACTATCGACCAATTGAATTTACATCGGAAAAAATTCGAACATCGACAAAAGAATATGTCGATAAAGATCCGAGACAAGATTCCAATGTAAACATTCCATGGAATTCAGATGATCGTCTGTGTGATCGACGTTCGTATCACGGACTGTATAAAGTTGTTGGACGTGTTCCGCAAAATCCCTGCGGACGAACGGGCATAACAGGGCGTGGTCATCTGGGTCATTTCGGTCCAAATCATGCAGCTGATCCGATTGTAACGCGTTGGAAACGTGATGAACATGGCAATGTTGTTTATCATCAGACAACGAAAAAACCGATTTTACAATTTGTTTGCATTCGTCGAAAGGACACACATGAACTGGCTATACCAGGTGGTATGGTCGAGAAAAAAGAGAAAGTTACAGATACATTACAACGAGAATTCTATGAAGAAACATTAAATTTCCCGGAAATGAGTGAAACAGACAAACATAATCTCTTAGCAACAGTTAAAGATGTTTTTGAAAATGGAGGCATTCGAATCTACTGTGGTTATGTCGATGATCCAAGGTACGAACAACAAACAACAAATCGATCTATGTGTTCATTTGAAATGATTTTTGTTGTTTCTCTTCTAGAAATACAGATAACAGTTGGATGGAAACAACAGGTGAGGGGATAATTTCTCTGTTGTTTGACTAATCTATTGACGAATTCTTCTTGGTTTTCTAGCATATAATTTTCACGATGGTAAGCGTGAACATTTAGCTTTAATCAATGTTCACGGTGGTAGCGATGCATTAACTGCATTTTGGCACGATTTAGGATCTGAAACGCCATTGTACGCCAGCCATTCAGATTTTCTTTCTCAAGTTGCGTCGATACATGGCGCACATTGGTAGATGTATGGTGTCTGATAAATCCAATGTATAGTGTTTACAATCGAATCAACAAAAAGAAATTTTTACGTAATTCATTGTTTTTTATTTGCTTTATGTCGAGAATGAATCTTATATAAATATGAATATAACTGTGTAAAACTTCTTCTTCTATTGTATCGAACAATCATCATAATGATAAAGGGAATCGAGTTTAGTTCGCATGTTTTCAATACGATTTTGAAGATCAATAAGATCGATCGATGGATCATCATTGATGATGGTCATTGAATTATCAATCGTTAAATCCTGAAGAGAATTTGTAGCTTAAGAAAAACACAAAACAAAGAATGGTTTTTTTTTCTTAGTTATTATAAATTTACTATTAAACATTTTAATGGATTGAATCGGTTGAGTGAATAGATTCTTTGCATATTCGAATAAACGTTCGAGTTCAGTGACATTCGATGAAAGTTGATGAAGAATTGTCGCAGAATTATCATCGTGCGACTGTGATTTCACAGTTGTATCGAGTGACGTTAGTTGTTCGTTATAAATTAAATCAAGCTGAACAAAACATTGAAATAAAATGAGACAGTGAACTGTTTTCGATTTACTAATTTATTAAATGTTTGAACATGTTCAGGAGAATCGAGAGATGGAAGAGATAAAAGATGATGCGTTTGTTGAAGAATAAAATTATTTTCTTGTTGTTGTTTTAATTGATTAATTTCAATTAACTAATTTTCATTAAAAAACAAAGGAGATAATAAAAGAAAAACAAATGATTTCATACATTTTCTCGACAGATTTGTTTGGCAACGAGTAATTGTCCTTCAATTCTTCGAATTTCTTTTTCAATTTCTTGATTATGTCGAGACATTTTCGAATATTGATCGATCTGTCCAATAAAATTCAAATACTATTATGATTCATTCATTTTTGAATCCTTTGTTCATCGAGACATATAAATAGAGACAGTTGTAGTAAATAGTAGAAGAATAAAACAAAAAATGACGCATATTGGTATGCTTACACCTAAACGATATCCTTTTGAACGAAGTAAAAAAAAAACAAAAGAAAACGACACCGAAAAATATTTATTGAATTTAGGTTTAAGTTTATTCGATTTAAATACTCGTAAACGAATTATTCGTAGTCCATTTCATGATGACGATGATGATACTCATCATCATCATTATGAACAAAATTCATCGTCAATTAAAACTCATTTAACTATATCCGATGAAGCTATTTCTTCGATAAAAAAAGAATCGAAAACATGGTCAGTTCGGTCTCGACGAGATGTACCAAATCTTCTTCGTGGTGATCGGTAAAACCATTTCGATCATGTTATTTTTTGTTTTGTTTTGATTTATTCGAATTCGAATAGATATATTCCACGTCGAATTGATCTCGATTGTGATTTTGCTCTTGATATGTTTGTTTCACAAAAATTTCAAAGTGAATCCAATGAAAAACAAATCAAACAACAACGACGAAGTCGAAAACAATCTGATGAACAAAAACAAACCAATTCAGCGAAGAAAACACTCGAACTATTAGAACATTTCATGCCACAAAATCGACGAATTTATAATTTTGGCGTCAAGACTCTTCAACCAAGATTAATGGGTAGAAAAAAACAAACGAATGATTGTATTGAAATAAAATCGAAATTCTTCTCTTCAAGATCCCAGTGAACTTGCTCGTCAACTTGAAACATTGACAATGACATCTAAAGAACGACATATCAGTTCAACACCTGAACGTATACTCGATGCGCCAGATTTAGTCGATGATTTTTGTAAATCAACTTTTTCGTCTTTCACATATTTTATTTCTTTCTTAGATTTAAATCTAATCGATTGGGGCAAATCATCGAATATGATTGCAGTAGCTCTACTGAATTCTGTTTTTCTTTGGGATGATAATACGAATAATGTCACCAAATTACTTGAATTACAATTAAATGAAAATACCGATGATGAAGATGAACATATACCTTATATCACAAGTGTTTCATGGCATTCGAAAGCACCTTATCTAGCTGTTGGAACATCGTATCAACAAGTTCACATTTATGACGTCAAACAGCAGACATGTAAACGAAAACTAATCGAAGGAAATCTCTTAGATGAAAACGATCGAATACCATCATTGGCATGGAATCAAAATCTAATTGCTTGGTAAAAATAAATAGAAAGGATTTCTCTGAAAAAATTAGTAATTTACAGGAAGTGCAATGTCTATTGAAATCACGCCAAATTAATTCATCTTTTTCTTTTTATAAATAGACGATTTACTTAGTAATTTTCTTCCGTTGTTTTTCTTTGTTTGATTAATCGAATATTCCTTTTCAAGTATGTTATTTGTTGTTGTTTTAGTGGTACCCGTACTACTGGAGATATTCTCGTCTATGATGTACGTCAAAAAGAATGTATAATTAGATTTCAACATCATCGACAAGAAGTTTGTGGATTAAAATGGTGTCCCAATGGTCGATATTTGGCCAGTGGTAGTAATGATAATAGTGTTTGTGTCTGGGATTTTCATCAGTGGTATTCAAGTGGTGGTTCATCGTCACTTTTACCACCTGTTGATAGTCACGAGAAAAAAACCAAACCATTATGGAATTTCAAAGAACATCGAGCAGCTGTCAAAGTAAAATCAAAGACAGACAACAGACAGGAACAATGATCTGGAAATTTTCTATTTCATTAGGCTCTTGCATGGTGTCCATGGGAAGGATCAAAAGTTTTAGCATCTGGTGGTGGACATTCTGATGGTTATTTACGTTTTTGGAATAACAGTAATGGTACATGCCAACAAAGTATCAAAACCGACTCACAGGTACATTGAAAAACCCTGATGTTTATTATTAAATAGAGCAGAAAAAAATTATGTACTTGTAGATTTCCTCAATTCTTTGGTCAAGTGACTATAAACAAATTGTTACAGGACAAGGCCATCCAAATAATTACATACATATTTGGAATTATCCATCTTTAGAGATATCTCATACGTTACCTGGTAAAGAACAAAAAAAAAGTCGATCAATTAGTTATTTTTATTCGTTGTTGTCGCTGTTTTTTTGCGTTAGGTCATACATCACGTATTTTGTCATTGATAATGTCTCCCAAAGGTAATACAATTGTTAGTCTGTCGGCCGATGAAACAATTCGATTTTGGAATTGTTTTCCAATTGATATACAACGGAAGAAAAAACTTGAAATGACGCGTACGCATTCTCATCCAACAAGACTTAATTTTAATTGTCGATAAGAAAAGAAAACAAAAATTTCCCAGAAATTTTTTTATATAATTTTCTTTTTTCTTTCACATTCATTTCTAGATTTAGATTTTTCTTTTTTCAATAAAAATAAAATAGAATTTCCATATATTCACATAACGAATACGGTTCATATCTTTTTTATTGAATTATCACGTTTTGACTGAGTGATAGATTTTTGAAACATAAGACGAAATGCAAAGTGCATCTTTTCTTTTTGTAAACTGTTTTCTTCCGTTGACAAAGATGCAATCTAAAAGAAAAACGTAAATTAATATTTGATCTGTCTAAAGAATAGAATTTCTTTATCACTGATTCGTCGTTATGCTTCTCTTTTCTTTCTCACACAAAATAGAACAAATATACGTAAGCATTCCATTGAGTGAAAGTCTGCCCGTTAATCTCATGCATATTTATTAATTAAATGTCAAGTTAGAAATTAGTTCGAGATCACAAACAATCTTTGAAGCTTGAATGTTATTATTCGAATGAAACTAGACATCGAAAGGAAATTTCTATTTAATGAGATCGGATCTTTTTTTTTCCTTCAAAAAACAAATAGTACGCCTATTTGGTTTTATTTTTGATATAGTTAAGATGATGTCCGTTCGAGTGCATTACGCATAGACACTTGTGATTTCGTCGATAACCGAGAATAGATCGATGAGTTTAGAGCATGCAATCCACTTCTGTCTGTCTGTCTGACTGTCTGTCTATTGAGTATTATTGAATACATGTCAAATAGAATATATCGAATTAATAATCCAGAATCCGAACGTTTTTTTTTGTTCTTTGTACGATTGAAAAATCAATGCGTCATGCTGATAACTCGTTTTATACTGTTTATATGATCTTAAAACAAACCGGAAATAGAAAAAAATGATGTGAAAAAAAAGAAAAAGAGAGAGGAAAAGGAAAGAACGAGCAGAGGGAGGATTTTATAGTTAAATGACTACGAACGTCATTTAATGTTGATACGCTATATTTGTTTGCAGCTCTGACTTTTTCTTTAATCATATTTATTTGCCAATAAACGACCAAAGTATATAAATACCTACCCTTACCATATACGTACACGCCCTTAGTTTAATTATTACTAAGTACATTTATTTAACTTTCAAGCTTTTCATTAAGGAAAAAGCAACATTTGGTTTATTACAGAGATAAATAGAGAGAGAGAGAAAATTGGGAACATTCTGTTTAATGTTCTCAACATGTAGAAATAATCGACCTAGTTTATAGATATAAAAATAACCAATTGAGTAATGATATTGACCAAACATCGGTTGAATGATTGATTAGATATTTTCTCTTTTTAGAACAGAATATTTGTAGAAGAAAGGAGAAAAAAAACAAACATATATCAGGTAATTTTGAGCAAAACTTTAAATGACATCAGTCATTTATTGAAACTTGTATGTTCATTATTATTCTACGGCAATGAAAACACAACAACAGTAATAACTGTTGATTTAGTTGTTGTTTTGCTTTGCTTCTAACAATGATATTTATAAACAAAATTGAGAATGCAGATTCGATATTATCATTTTCTCGAGCAATTCGATTTCCGCTCGTCGTCAGAGACAAGCATAAACAAGTAGACGGCAATGCCGTCGTCGTCGCTGTAATAGTAACTATAGTTGTTGTTGTTGTTGTTGTTTTGAATTTTTTCTTTTGTTTCAAACATCGCATTAACAGTAAGGATTAGTTTGTTTTTTTTTCGTCTATAGAAAAGACAAAAATTCTACATTGCACTTTTGATTTCCATTATCTCTAACACTCATATTTATTATCATTCTTGACTTCTTCTCTTTCCGGTTTCATCTAAGTAGACGCTTTCAAATACTCGAAATTTCATAATAAGTAACACAATAGAAGTGCTTGTCAAACTTTAGCTCCTTTCGTCTTTCCTTTCTTCAAATACTACTATTGAAAGCTTTTTTAGTGCAAAAAAAATCATCTTCATCTGACATGAATGCAGTACTTTGATCTTTTTTTGTTTTTTTTTCTTCGATAAAATAACAAACTAATTACGGGTGTTGAATGAGAATGCTAGTCTAAAGTTAATATAGAACAAGATAAACGCTTCGAAGTGAAAAATAAAAAAACGTAATTCCTATCCACATTGATAATAAGTATTCTTTTGATAAGCACTCATCACATTTCACCTTTTTGGTACAAATAAAATTGTGAAGAACTATATGAATGACCCCGTTTTTGTTCCTTTGCACCAATCGTACGTGTAAATCATTCGTTCCTTTTTCTTATCGTTTAATTCGTCATGGATGTTTTTCTTTTTTTTTGTCAAAAAGAAAACAAAATCAAGTTGATGAGTTAGTTTACCTATCAATCAAACTGATTGATTTTTTTGTCGAACCCTAAATTCAAGGAAAACACACTTATATTGATTGCATTTTTGATAAATCATTGGCTGGTTGTCTGTTTATTTGATTTTTTCTTCTTCTGTAATCAAACGCATTTTCATAGATTTTTTTTCCGAAGATAATATAGCCATCTACTTATACCCCACGCATATGAAGAAGAAAAAAAGTTATGTTTTTGTCGATTCTTCTTGATAGCAAACAATACTTGATAAGTAGATTAATTAAATTTTGTCATAAAAAGATTTACTATGTGTGTGTGTATGTGTTCTTTTATTCTATTCATTCGATCTGCCTGCAGTTTTTTCCTTTATCTTCTTTTTTTTTCTCGTCTACTTTCACTTTTTCCTAACCGACGCTCGTATAAAACGTCTCATACATCACCGAATTAGTATGATTAAAATGACATTTTAGAATAGCTAATGTTAAATATATTCTTTCTTTCTTTGATTTGATTTTAGATTGAAAATCTAGTAATATCCGTCCCCGTACTTTTGTGATCAATCATCTTGTCAATCGATGTTATCGCTTTAAAAATATCGAAATAAACAGTTTATCTTTTTCGTTTTTTCAATGAATTCAACAATTCATAACGAATTACCATTCAAATGGTCAATGGGCAAGATTATTATTCTTGTTCTTTGTAGTTCAATAACTATAATTACAATCCTAGGTGTGTATAATATTTATTTGTTCTCTATCAATATTAAAATGTCACATTGACCGACGACATAAAACAAAATAACAAAAAAATTTCATTTTTTTTCTTTTACTTTGATCAGGTAATGGCTTAGTATTACTATCGGTGAAATTTCGACTTCGAGCTCGATCTTATTCGGATTATTTCATCGTTAGTCTATGTCTTGCTGACTTTTTCGTTGGCCTTTTTGTCATGCCATTAATGACAATGTATACACTACATTCAAAATGGCCTTTTGATTATCGTCTTTGTTACGTTTGGATGTCAATAGACTTTACTTGTTCAACAGCTTCATTTCTTACACTTGCATCAATGGCTTTAGATCGATATTGGGCATTGACAGGTAGGATTTCTCTTTGTTTAAATTTTAACTAACGTTCGTTGTTGTTTTTTTCTTCTCTAGCACCCTATTTTCATCTTCGTAATCGTTCGTATACGTCTGTTATCATCTTTATAATTAGTTCATGGCTTATTCCATTTGTCATATGGCCCGGTTCAGTTTTAATCGGATCGTTTATCAATCGAACACAACCATCATGTGTTCATCCAGCCACACCGCTTATTATTCTTAGTCTATGTATATTTTTCTATTATATTCCACTATTATTTATGCTGGCATGTTATTCGCGAATAATTGTTAATATTAAAAACATTGAAGTTCTAGTAAGTAAAAAGAATGAATGAATATATATATAATTAAGATATAAATAGACCATGTGTGTATCTGTCATGTATCGCTTTGAGGATTCGAAAGAAGGATTATGTCTAATCTGTTATTAATATTTTTAATCTACTTTGTGAATTAAGAAAACAACAAGAAAAAAAACGGAGGGCGAAAGAAAGAAAGAGAGAGATACTAGTTCGAGATTGTTTAATTAATGATCAAAGAAAAAACACAAAAAAAAAAACGAAAAAAGAATATTCTGATTAAATTAGTATCTTTTTTTAGATCAGAGGTACGTGGGATTCATTGAATACAACTCTATTGGGTCAAGAAATGAAAACATCATTTCTATCAAGTAAATCTATGAGTGAAAAATCGAGTCATACAACATCGACGTCACTTTCATCGATACGTTTACTTTTATCAAAATATTTCCTACGTAATCGAACAAAAACAAGTGCAACCAAACATCCTGATCAAGCAATTATTATACATGAAATAGCTATAACACAGCAACCGAATTCGAATGAATATCGTCATATAATAACTAAAACACGACGAACAACAACAGCAACAAATAATTCTGAACGTAAAAGTCAATCATTAAGTGTTAAATTACCAAATAATATTCAGCCAATACGTTCGACAAAACAAACAACAACCACAGCAACATTTATCGGACAAAAACGTTGCATGAATGAATTGAATGTGCAATTAGAAGATGAAGAACAGCAATTAGTTCGAGCACGATTAAGCAGTCGTACGTCATCATTACCAGCAGCTAAATGTATAACATATTATTATTGTCAACAACAAATACCATCGAAAATTCTAACCACAAAAGCAATTGTCCAAGATCAACAACAACAACAAGAATCTATCGAGTCAACTAAGAATTCTCTTTCACCTGAACGAAGTCGTTCACAATCCTATTCATCAGCCCAATGCATAGGCAATGTTGGATCGCCAACAATCGATACTGATCATAGTTCATCATTCGAAAATCAACATGATAATAATCAACGATGTATTACTCGTTGTACACCGCCATCACGTTTATCAACATCATACAATTCAAATCGTTATAGTCAACGTGCTATAGCACAATTTATGCATGAAAGAAATAAAGCACGTCTGAGACGTAATCAAAAAGCTAGTCGAATGCTAGGTAAATTCATAAAATAAAAAAATGTGCTTCGGTAATTCTCTGTTCTTTAGGAATTCTATTAGCTGTTTTTCTTATTTGTTGGCTTCCATTTATAATTTCCTATCCGACAACGATATTCTATCCAAATAAATTTCCTGATTCATTACAAATCATTATATTTTGGTTTGGCTATGTTAATTCACTGTTGAATCCATTTTTATATGTCTATAGTTCACGAAATTTTCGTCAAGCTATTATTGAAACTCTTTGTTGTTACATACGAATTCGTTCACGAAAACATTTACGATATCAATGGTCGGTTCGGGCTCGTCATAATTGACGATTAAATCAGAAAACTATTATATATATATATATATAAATATAAATATATTTATTTATTTTGTCTAATAATAAATAGTTTACTGGTAGTAGTCGATTGACAGTTAAACTGTCGACATGAAGTTGACGCGCGCTGTTTTTTTTTCATTTTTATTCAAAAATTTTGCATTTCTTATGTCGAAAAATTTGTCAACAAGAACAAATATTCAACAAAGTCAAGAACATATCGAGAATTTAAATAAAATTGCCGATCAAACTGACGAACATCTTCGTCAAGCACTTGAACATGCCGCTATTCGACATGAGCAATTAGATCAATTACATGTTCGGTCAAAAGAAATGCTCAATAAAAATGAAAATCTTGTCTTCGGTAAAAACGCAAAGAAAAAAATAGGAAACTTGTTTTTCCCCCTTTATTATCGTACTTCATTCAACCGTAAATTAGCTGCGTAATTTCTTTTTTTCATTTTTATTAAAACTGTCCTACCAATAATGCAAATGTCAATTATCTTTTTTTATCGACAACATCGTAATTTTCTTTTTTTCTAAAGGTATTCTGTCTATTTTCCAGGTATAACTAATTACCGTAAAACACAAGAACGTGATATCTTCTGGCGACGAATTCAATACGTGGCTTTCGGTACTATTACACTCGGTATAATTATTTTATTAATTATTTTAAGTTTAACAACCAAACGTACGAACTCATCAGTACAAATCATGGATATACAACAGTCAAAGCCAGATTTGACGAAAAAATCTCTACAGAATCTGCCAGCGAATTTAATTCTCTCAACATCACGAAAAAGACGACGACGAAAAAGAGAACAACTTGACTAATTGTACATTGTTGCTTTTTTTCGTATCGATAGAGAAAGAAAATATGTTTTTTCTATTATTATTATTATTATCGTTGTTGTTCACGTTTTTCTTTTTTAAAACAATAGTAACAGAGGGCGTTAACCAAAATGATTTTCTATAGGCTAGTTTCTTTATTGATGAACCAATATCTATTCATCAAAATATGATGATGATTTATATCAAATAATATACAATCATATTATCGAAGAAAATGTACTGATTGATATCGATGAGAGTGTTATTGCTTTGATTCTTAGAAGATAAACGATGAGTGAGCATAATTCGAGTACGAAACCCAATGAATACGATAATGAATCAATCAATGAAGATGATAGCGAAGATATATTCGACAATATGAATCCTATTAATGATAGTGAAGTAAAATCAAATTTTTGACAATTTCAATCGATTGAAAATTCTGTCGTATTCTAGGAAGATCGACCAACGATCATTGTTGGTGTTTGTGCACAATGGGCCAAGATCAAGGCTAAACCAATGGAAGAAATTCTTTCTCGTCTCAAACAATTCGATTATTTTGATATTGTTATTTTTGATGAAACAACTATACATGAAAAGCCCATTGAAGAATGGCCATTTTGTCATGCTTTAATTAGTTTTCATAGTAAAGGTTTTCCTCTTGTTAAAGCACAAGAATACGCACGTTTACGAAATCCAGTTCTCATCAATGATTTGGATAAACAGTGGGATATTATGGATCGAGTGAGAGTTCATGAAATTTTAGAAGAAGCTGGCATAGCTCAGCCGAGATATGCAGTCTTACGACGAACAATGAATTCAGATGGAACATGGCAAACATTATCCGTTGTTCATGAACAAGAAGATCAAATCGAAATCGATGGACAAATTTTTCATAAACCATTCGTTGAAAAGCCTGTGTCAGCTGAAAATCATGATGTTTACATCTATTTTCCACCGTCAGTTGGCGGTGGTTCGCAGAGATTATTTCGAAAAGTAAATTTTTCTTATCTTATCCTATCAATAGAAAACTGAAACGAAACACTGATGTTCTCTTCTCACAGATTGGTAATCACAGTAGTACTTATGAACAAGGTGTCAACAACATTCGTACTGATGGCTCATATATCTACGAAGAATTCATGCCAACCGATGGAACTGATGTTAAAGTGTACACGGTCGGCATTGAATATGCACATGCTGAAGCAAGAAAATCGCCTGGATTGGATGGTAAAGTCGATCGTGATGAATTCGGCAAGGAAGTTCGATATCCAGTCATTCTACGTGCCGAAGAGAAATTAATAGCAAGGAAAATTTGTCAAGCATTCAAAGTAGAAATGAAAATTGAAACGAAACGCATTCATATTTATGTTTCTTTTGTGATTTAGCAAACTGTTTGTGGTTTTGATTTACTTCGTGCCGAAGGCAAATCGTTTGTTTGCGATGTCAATGGATTTAGTTTTGTTAAAAATAGTACGAAATATTATGATGATTGTGCATTAATTCTCCGGTAAGAATCGAAGAAGAAAACATTTCAATCTTGAATTTTGTATTTTAGACATACGATTGTGAGTGGAGTACCATTAGCACGTTCCATTCCTTATTCATTAGCTGATCCGCCCGATGGTCCACCGATTGTTCCGACAGCATTGGGCGCAGAAATGGAACTTCGCTGTTTAGTTGCTGTTATTCGACATGGTGATCGAACGCCGAAACAAAAGATGAAAATGGCTGTTCTACATCCTTTGTAAGAGATTTGAGAAGAGAGAAAAGACAAAACAATGAAATTGTAAAATTTTACAGATTTTTTCAATTGTTCGAGAAATACAATGGACCGAAACAGGGCCATTTGAAATTGAAACATCCTGGTCAACTTCAAGTTAGTTTTTCATTCGAAAATTCGAATTATTTCGAATTCGATTGAATGTTTAGGAAGTATTGGAGATTGCACGAACTCTTTTGAAAGAACTTGACGATAATAATCTTACTGTAAATCATAGAACAAATGATTTCGTAGTTTTCACTGACAATCTCGTCTGTTTTAGCAATTTCCAAATTCACCTGAAACACGCAGCAAATTAATGCAATTAAAACATGTTCTCGAATTATACGGACATTTTTCGGGTATAAATAGGAAAATTCAATTAAAATATCTTCCCAAAGGTCCACCGAAACCTTCGAGTAGTGAAGCTGGTACGACAAGATATTATTTTATATTGTTAATTGACATGTTGTTTTTCTCATATAGAACTTAGTGATGTTCCTTCGCAACCATCTTTACTGTTGATTGTTAAATGGGGCGGACAATTAACTAAAACTGGTCGTGATCAAGCTGAAGCTCTTGGAAAAGTACGAAGAATCGATTGAAATCTATGATTTACCATTGGAAAATCTTTTGTTTAGGCTTTTAGAAAAATGTATCCTGGTGGTCAAGGTGCTGGTGATGATCGTTCAGATATCGGCCTTCTTCGTTTACATTCCACATTTCGACATGATCTTAAAATCTATGCATCGGACGAAGGTCGTGTACAGATGACAGCAGCTGCATTTGCTAAAGGTCTTTTAGCACTCGAAGGTGAACTAGCACCTATACTTGTTCAAATGGTTAAAAGTGCGAATACAAACGGATTACTTGATAATGATGTTGATTCGACCAAAGAACAACAGAAAGTCAAACAAGCTTTACACGATCAATTGGCTAAAGATCGAACATTCACAAAAGAAGATTATGATATCGTAAAATACTAACAGAAGACTGAATTATTTCATGCTTTGTTTGTTTTTTCTCTAGATTGCACCAACACGTGCACGTTCGTTAACTACTTCAATGGATTACATTGAAAATCCAGTGACTATGTGCAGAAAAATCAAAGATTATATTCATGGGATGAATACTACTATTCTAGAACGAATGCCAAAAGAGGGTTCAGGTTCGATACATTATCTATTTATTATGAAAAGAAAGTTCTATTGGATTATGATTGTCTAGAAACACTTTATGATTACGAAAAATGGGATCTATGTTCACGACGATGTAATCACTGTTTTCTTTTTGATTTGTCAAATATTTGTTTTTTGTTTGTTTTTAGGGTTAAAATTAGGAAAAGATTTCTATAATAGTCATAAAGAAAAATTCAATATATCCAAAGTGCCTGATATTTATGATTCAATTAAATATGATTTGCTGCATAATAAAGACATGATTCAATATCCTCAGGCTAAGGATTTGTATCTTTGTTCGAAAGCATTAGCTGATATTGTCGTACCACAAGTACGAAGAAATCAATTGAATCAAATTTACAATCGTTCTTCTTTTTAATTTCGTAGGAATATGGAATAACAATTGAAGAAAAATTAAACATTGCCAGAGGAATTGTAACGCCATTATTACGAAAAATTCGAGCTGGTAAATCAACAGATTATTGTTTATCTAAACAAAACATTCTTTTTCACAGATCTTGAAAGTAATTTAACGGGCAATCTTACGCATAATGAACATGTTAATAAACTCGATCCAAGGTAAATATGAATCATACGCTTTTAAACTCTAATATGAAGGCAAATGCTTCTCGCTCGTTCAAAGATTAATAATTCATGTTTCTTAGGTACTTGAATCAATGTGATTCAGATCCTATCAGGTATCGAATGATTGACTGACTGAATGAATCGGGAATTTTATTTATCTTATTCCTAGTGGTTTTTTTTTCATGCATGCAACAGCATTCATACTTTATTTTTCGTTATTTAATCTTCACTGTTTTTAGTTATTCGAAAGGTATTCAAACACCTGGTCGACATGTTCGTACACGGTTATATTTTACAAGTGAATCGCACGTTCATTCTCTGCTAACAGCTATTCGTTATGGTGGTTTATTAAATGTATGATGAAGAAATCCATCAAATATACGTTCTTTTATTTCTTATTTTCATAGCCGGCAGCCGATGAACAATGGAAACGTTCAATGGAATATTTAGATACCGTTTCTGAATTGAATTATTTAACACAAATTGTGATTATGTTATATGAAGATTCAAGCGAAAAAGAAGATTCAGAAAAACGTTTTCATGTTGAACTACATTTCTCACCGGGTGCTTACGGTTGTTTTGATGTTCAATCTGAAGTATGTGCATTGAAATTCGATTCGATTTACCTGTTTTTTTTTGTGTATTTATTTTCAGAATGATTCAGATTGGTCTTTTCCAAATCCAGCTCGAACATCGTTACCGAAGAGTAATCGTGAAGCAGCACATAGTCCACCGAGATATGGAAGTATTATTCCAATAAAAAGTCCATTAGAAGATATTGACGAAACAACAATGTCATCATCGTTGCCATCAACAGAACATATTGATATCAAACGCAATTCCGTTGATAGAACTCAAGCAAAAATCGTGAAACAACGATCGTTTTCAAGTAGAACAATCTATAGAAATAGTACGGGTTTGGTAACAAAAGAAACTAATCTAATAAAACGTATTCTAACGACTTAATCGGATAAATTTTTATGTTAAAATTAATTTTTTCTATTTAGAACCAACAAATCCTTTTATGAAACCAAAATCTCTCGAAGATGATGAATCTGATTTACAACGTAAGTCGATGGAAATTTTGTTTCTGTACATCGAAATCAAAAGCATTAATATTCATCCGTATATTTCATAAGGCAAAATTTTTCATCGTCATAAATTAGGTTCGAGTCTATTGATCTTATTAGACAATTTATTCTAGAATTTCACACTAACCCAACTATATAGATTAATTTGTTCTTTCTTTCGGTTGCTTGATAAACCCTTCTTCTAGACCTCGCACCATTTGCTTTAACTTCGGCACAAATACGTCGAAAATCGGCTGCTGTTTCGCGTCATTCTCTCGCCAATTTGAATAGGCAAATGACTTTGTCCGAACAATTTCGACGAAATTCGGGTACACAATAGTTGCACAGGGGCAATCTGATTTCGGTTCTTTTTTGTTTCTTCTTGCGTGATTTATCTCTGATTTTCTTGCTACTTTGATTTATCAATAAGGGTGGCTCGTTTAATTTAATTTCAACATATTCTCTCATATTCGAAACTATCGAATGTAATTTGTCTTCTTGTTTTATTCAGAATCAACATTATCACATAATTATTACAATACAATTCATGGTGCTTCACCAGACAAATACAATCGTACGAAAGAAAAACAACGAAAATTTAATTGCGAAAATTCAACTTTATATTTCTAGCTAATCATGTATCAAAGATATTCAGTACTCGAGTGATTAGTGGTGCAAAAACGCCGCCTGTTTTAACCGGACCGAGACAAACGGAATGTATGTGAAAAATAAGAATATTCGTTTCGTTTATTGTTGTTGTTCTTCTGTTTTGATAAATTAGTAGTCTGTGCCGAAACAGTAGATGTCCAACCATTAGAAACATTGAATACAAATTTAAATTATAAAATTCTCGATGATTTTATCGGAAGAATAACTGATTCAACAATGAAATCAGCGCCAATAACGACGACTACAACACCTCCTCATGGTGAATAGATTGATTTTCATTCGAAATATTATTCATTCGAACTTTTTCTTTTGACATTTATTTTAGTTGTAAATAATCGATTTAGTGTTGAATCTGTTGGAAATTTAACTATATCCGATAGTACTGAGAAGAATAAACTTACTCAATATCCAATAAATACGATCAGTGAACTTCCTGATGACGAACGATGATTTCGAACGCAATAGCAATGCAATTATACGCCAATATTTTACAAAAACATTCTTTTTTTTTCTTCTTCTTCTTCCTCTATACATCTCGGTGATGATGTATAGTTCTAGTTAGTAGGAAAAAAAAGCGAAAATCTTCTTTTCTCTTCTGTTTTTCTCTTTCAATTTTATTTGACGAATCTAACGAAAATTTTATTATTAACAAAAAATCGAATTTTTCTTAGCAATACATTTTATTTCGTACATACGTGTATATGTAGATATGGATAAATTTATGAAAGCTCTTCAATTTGCAGCGTACAAACATCGTTCACAAAAACGAAAAGATCCCGAGAAAACACCGTACATCAATCATCCGATCGGTGTAGCTCATATTTTGAGTAATGAAGCTGGTATTCTCGATTATGATATACTAGCAGTAATTTCTTTTATTTTTAACAAATACATGAGAGAACATCGATTTTCAGGTGGCACTTTTACATGATACAATCGAAGATACTGAAACAACTTTTCAAGAACTTGAAAACGAATTCGGACAACGTATTGCTAGTATTGATAAATTGTTCGGAGAAAAATTTATTTCTATGTTTGTGTTTTGTTTTTCAAAGATCTAGTTTTAGAATTAAGTGATGATAAAGATTTGAAAAAAAAGGAACGTAAACAATTACAAATCGAAAATGCAAAGAATTTAACACACGATGCTATACTCGTTCGTTTAGCAGATAAAATCTATAATCTACGAGATTTAAATCGTGTTCGACCAGTCGGTTGGTCTGATGAACGAATAACTGAATATTTCGAATGGTCTGTTCAAATTGCCCGACAATTAACCGGACATAATCAAATTCTCGATGATATTCTAAAAGATTTATTTCTTCAACGAAATATTCAAATGTAATTTGACAAAACACACCGTTTTTTTTATCTCATTCCAGAGAGATTTATGGTGTACTTTACATTGTATTTCTCATTGATTACAAAAGTTATAAAAAAAACCAAATACAGAGAGAGAGAGAGAGAGAATAGTTTTGTCTATCAAATAGAAACCAAATTAATGTTTTGTCAATACAGAAAAAAAAACGAATTTTTACATCCTTGACACCTGATGTTTCAACTAATAATTTCAATAAAATAAAAGAAAAAAAGAACATTATTATTTGATTAATTGAAAGACTTCTTTGTCATTGACAATCGATTCGATTGATCAAAACCGCAAGAGAAAAAAAACATGCTAAAACCGAACATTTTTCTTCTATTTATAAAATGTATTTTATGATTATTATCATCAACATAATCTTTTCTTCAAATACGATTTCTCATTATTTTATTACTGTCAATAAGATCATAAACGGTTTGTTCGATGTATCGACTATAAATTCCATTGACAGAAAAAAAAACGAGTGAACATTGTTTTCTTTTCGCGCTTCGGCGGTACGGTAGGAATTCATCATCATTTCGTCTCGCTTGCTTTTTGTTATCTTATCTTTTCGAAGACAAAAAGTGAAGTCACAACGAAGGACATTTCGTGCTTCGTCTTTCTTTTCTTTTCAACATTCCATTTTCCTTTTGAGAAATATGTAATTAATGATTGACTGTCGAACCTTTTTATTCCTTCGTCTATTTATACAATAAGCGAAAAAAAAACATGCACAAGACAATCGTCAAATTTTGATTCAGTATTTAATTTGAAGAAAGTAAATATTCATGTAGCTTTTCACTTTTCCTTTTCTCTCTTGTTTTATATGTCATCCTTAATACATGTATATGTTGTGCTTATCAGACAGGTTTACTCGTTTTTTTTCTTCTCTTCTCTCTTTAAGACAAAAAAGAAATCTCGGTGTGGTTACAATAGAAAAAGAACGAAACGAATATTTGAAACATTTTTCTTTGTTGTTATTGTTGTTCTAATATTGAAGTAAACATATGGCACAAGGAAATAATACCGGAACTGAATTGCAACGAGCCAATTTTCGTCGATGTATATTACATACTTGGCCGAATTTTACTGGCCTCGGTTTTAATCTTGAAAATTGTCCTCGACCACCGCATCTAATTCGAACAGTCGAATCGAACAGTCCAGCAGCTGCAGCTAAATTGAAAATACTCGATGCTGTTCTTTCTGTGAACGGTCAAGATGTGTCCAATGCTGAATATTCAACAGTTACACAAGCAATTAAAAATGCTCGTGATACTCAAAATAGAATCGATCTACTAGTTATTGAAAAACGTTTCTATGATCCATTGAAAGCTAAAGGTATTGAATTCAATGCACAATATGCAATTACTCATGAAACACCGCCAACAATGCCCAAAGAATATACAATGTTTCCGAAATATACACCACGTTCATGTGAAATTAAACTACTGAAAGGTGAAGAAACATTTGGCTTTGAAATTGTGAATGGAGCGCATGACATCGGTGTTTATATTCAAGAAGTGCATCCAAATACTCCAGCAAGTCGAACATCATTACGTAAATGTGATCGAGTATTGGAAATCAATGATAAATATGTTAATACTGAATCGAGTAAAGCAATTAGCGACAAATTAGGTGCAGCAAAAAAGAAACGTTTTGTTAAATTGTATGTTGTTGATACGTTTACGTACAAATATTTTCAAGACAATGGAATACCTTTAACATCGAAAGAGTATAAAAAATCATCGCTTCCCGAACAATTACGACGGCAACAACAACCACAATCACGAGATCAAGATTATATTAACATTGCAGATGGTAGGAAATGAAATAGTTTGTCATTGAAAGTATTTTTCTGTTTCCAAAAGTTCGAAATGACGAACCACGAAGTCCAGATATGACAGCAAGTGGACCGTTCTTTCCTCAAACGACGACGACGACCAATCAAGATAATATTCGTTTATATACAATAGCACGTGCAAATCCAACCGAATCCTATGGAATTGAATTGAATTATCATCGACGAGAAAAATTTCATTCATTAAAATTTTTACCGATTCGAGGTTAAAAACTCAAATGAACTTTTTTGGTTATTCGAAAATAAATCTGTTTTGTGAATATTCTAGAAGCTGTTCTAGGTCAAATTGAAGTTGACAATCATTTAATTGAAGTTAATGGCAAAAATATCGAAAAGATGGATGATACTACTGTTCATCAGCATATACGTGGAACGAAATTTCCTCAACCATTACAACTTCTTGTTGCTGATAGTGCAACATATAATCATTACAAACAACAGCACAAACAAATTCACAGTGGTTTACCAACAGTTCGACGAATTCCAGAAGATCGAACTTCCTCCAATCGACAGAGTAAGAAATTTGAATTTATTTTTGTTTTTTTTTATTTGTAATTTAAAATATTTAATAGCAAGAGCATCGACAACAACAACAGCAACGGGTATTTCTAGTTTAGTTAATCAAAATCCCATTGAACCAGTCGTATCTGATGATGTATTACGTGCGAATGCTCGACGATATGAACTTTATCATATACAAAATTTTACTGGTTACGGTTTCAGTGTTAATTCGAGTGGAGTTGGAACTGTTTCGCATAAAATCAATAAAATAGCACCGAATTCGCCTGCTGAACGGCAAGGTATCATCGAATTTGATTGTTTGAAATTGTTTTTTTTTATTCTTTTCTCAAAAGGTTTACGACCGGGTGATCATATTATATCAGTCAACGGTCAAAATGTTCAGAAAATGTCTGGCCAACAATTCAATACTCTTCTTCGTTCGGCAGTTTCTACTCCTAGTGAACAAGACATTCCATTAGTTTTAGAAGTCATTAACGAAGAATTCTATGGTCCTTCAAATACTCGTGCATCGACTCTCACTGTTGATCGTCGAGATACGAGACACGATTCATCAGTAGTGACTGAAATCGTCAAAGAAAATCCGATTCCTGCTCAAGGAACACCAAAAGTTTCTCGAACGAATACTCAAACACCGACTACAATTCGACATGATACGGGAACATCCCAAGCAAATCCATCGACTCACGATTCTCCAATCTATGCTCAACGACAGAGCACATCTGATTCCAAACCTCCTCAACGTTCGGCAAGTCGAACATCAACTGCTCCTAAACTCGAAATTCTAGCATCCCAACAAAACCCATCGACTCTTGATTCTCCAATCCATGCTCAGCAACAGAGCACATCTGATTCAAGACCTCCTCAACGTTCGACCAGTGGAATATCAACCGCTCCCAAACTCGAAATTCTAGCATCCCAACAAAATCCATCGACTCAAGATTCCTCGATCTACGATAATGACGAAAACATATCCGATTCGAAACCTCCTAAACGATCGACGAGTCGAACATCAACTGCTGCTAAACTCGAAATTACAAAACCTCAACGACATCCATCGACTCATACCGCCTCAGATTATGTTCCATTTGTGAACACATTTGATTCGAAACCTCCTCAACCTTCGGCGAACCGAACACAGACCGATACGAGACAAAGTACTGCAACACCTCAACGAACGCCATCGAATTATGATCGACAAACACCTGTTCGTGACGATAGGACATATTCGAACGCTCTTCGATCGAATGTATCTCCATATGAAAGTCAACGATCATTGGGACCATCGAGATCAACTAGTAATACAACACCTTCGATCGAATTTCTTTTCAAAAACTTTTTTTCGTTTTTTTTAGCTGGTTTATATGCAGCAGTTAATCAGCAACATTCTCCAATTGATCAACGTTCACATCAATTATCTCCATTATCATTATTTTATTCACGTGAAAATCTCTCTCGAGGTGCGATTGATATGGTATCTGGTCAACGTTTGCTTCGATATTGTCGATTAACAACAGAAATGAATCAACCATTTGGCTTTGAAATCATTTCAAATGAAAACCAACATTTTATTCGAAATATTCTGAAAAATTCACCAGCTGGTAGACGAAAATATAAAATTATCGATTCTTTTCAGTTATTTTGTTGTTGTTTTAGAACGAGCTGGTTTAAATGAAAACGATCGTTTAGTTGAAATCGATTGTGAAAATATCGAAAATCGATCTCGACAAGGTACAAAAAAAAAAGAAATTGTTTATAAATATTATTATTTGTTTTGTTTCGTTTTCATAGACATACAACGACTCATTCAAACAGCTAAACAAAACGGTGTTCTTCGTCTATTCGTATCTCCACATGATATCAAAGTTTTAGCAGAACGTTCATCCAAATCTATGACATCTCTAAACGATTCTCGACAATATCGTGATCCTATTCAACCACGATATCATGATGGTTCTTTATCATCACGTGATCGATCCATACCAAGGTACTACAATTCAGAAACGAACCGATCTCGACCATATCTCTACAACGCACCCAATGCTTATTCAGCCGAACCGAATGCACCCTTGCCACGTAAATGTTTACTGCAAAAAGATCCATCGTTCCGTGGTTGTGGTTTTCGTCTAACGGAAAGAGATAATTACGATACACCAATTGTTCTTGAAGTCGATCAAAATAGTCCAGCAAAACGAAGGTATTTCAGAAGAAAAAGAAAATCTTTATAATTTTCTTTGAAAAATATTCTAGTGGTTTAACTGAAGGTGATCATATAATCTATATTGATTCGCAGAATGTTCAAAATCTAAATACATTTAATCATATAACACATTTAATTCAACGTAAATTCGAACAAAATGATCAGGTCACATTAACTACTCTCACTGGTCCAGCTTATCATGTTCTTAAACGTCGTGGTGGTTATTTAGATTCTATTGTTTTTGATTATCAAACACCTTCAGTCGAAGAACTAAAGCCACGTTTATACCGATTACAATTATCTGCCTACGATTTTGACTTTGGTTTTACAGTACAAAATCATGATTTCTGTTTCATCAGAACGATCGATGAACAATCAACGGGATATTTATGTGGCCTAAGAAAAAATGATATCATACTTGAAATCAATGGTCGTATGGCTAAACAACTATCTATCTATCAAATCGAAGATATTCTCGAAATGAGTAAACGCGATGGAAAATTAGATTTACTAGTTATTGATTTCGATGGATATCAATATTCAACTAGACATGCTATTCCACTCAATTCACTTTTACCATTCGTTCAAGTTATGGAAGAACAAAGTAATATTCGAGAGAAAAAAAATATTTTGATCGAGTTTGTTTTTGTTTTCGTCTAATTTAGGAATAACACGACATCATCGTCCTCAATATGAACCTGTTTATTTATAATAAATTCAAAAGAAAATCAAAACAACTAATACTACTACTTCAATTTGAAATTATGTTTTTTTTTCTTTAATTTTTTTTTCTTTTTTTCTGTTTTCTGCGCTCTTTTTGCTTTCTTTTTATTTTTATCTAATATAAAAGTAGTAGTAGTATTAGGAACACTTTCTGATATGAAATTATGTATCGGAGACTTTTATTGGTTGAAATTGAAAGCAAAAATAGAATTTACAGCTAAAAAAATGTGGTGTAAACCGAGATAAAACCATTGATTAAATATTGTTTTAATTATATTACCAAAAATCTTGTTTTCTTCTTTCTCTTCTCACAGACAGACAGTCAACATCATAAATACAACAGAAAAAAAACAAGCTGGTTGCTATGAACCGTCCCGTATGATTAAAAATAAGAGATTTCCTTTCGATTTCAGGGGATATTTTTCTAGATATTGGAACGTCATCCATTTGCAAAGATTCGCTCGGGTATGCTTATTCGAAATCAATCGACAGAATATACGATTATCGTAAAAAATATTCCAGCCAATGTTTCTCGAGAAGCAATTATAGATTTTGCCAGCAATTTTGGTGATTTGGCATTCGAACCTCATATTACTCAAATCACTCGTAAGGTTTCAATATTGAATTGATCTCGTCTGAATAGAAATATTTAGAGAAATTATATAAATTAGCTTTTTTAACTTTTATCGATCATTCAGCTATTGAACAATGCATGAATGGAGATCGTAATCAGTATAAAATTAGTGGATATCCAGTGATAGTACAACGATGGATTCCACAGAATCTACAATTTGAACGAAGTTTTCGTTTATTACTTTTTCTCGAAGGCAATTATACAAATGACGTTTTAAGTGAAGAAGAGATACGCGATTATTTTGAGACTAATTATGGACGAACAAAAGCGTTTTCATGGACATCAAATTGTTCAGCAACATTAGATTTCGAAGAGTGAGAATTCGAATATGGATAGTTTGCTTTATTTTTTCTTTTGTTTCGTAGTTATGATTCGGCAGATCTTATTGTTCTTGACAAACTCGTACATACGATTAACAATGTAGAAGTGCGAATAGAAAAAGTGAAATCTTCAAATGTACGATCAGCAAGTGAGAAAACTTCGATTATTTTCTATTCAATGAATCTATATTTCAAATAGTTCAACAAATAATTGCTCCGCACACTGTCCAATATTGTATTCATGTAAAGAAAGTACCGCCACACGTCAGTAGTGAACAATTAGCAGATATTTTCAACAGTCATGTATGGGACATTTTGATTCGGAGAGGTATTTTTCCTGACACAGATCCATTCGATGCATGGATTATGAATATTGCTGATTTAAGTGATGCTCAACAATTAGCTACATCGGTGAGTTCAATCGATGGTGTAGATATTGAATGTAGTGCCGAAAAGGAACCATTGAATGAGTGGACACTATGCAATGGAAATCGAGACGGTTGGTGTAAGCACGGTAATGATTGCATCTATCGACATGTCATGTGTTCATCGGGAGATCAGTGTCCGAAAGAAGAATGTCTTTTTACTCATACTAAACAAAGAAAAACGAAACCAAATCCTAAAAATCGACCGCCTGGGTACGTTCTCATGTAACGTTTACTTCTGTTTCTTAAGTCTATTATTTAAATTTGTAGACCGATTGAACAACATTATCGAATAAAACTCGATGGTCTACCATATCACATGAAAGCAACAGAATTATTAACGGAATTGAAGAGTCAACCACTTAATTTACTTCAATCAATCGAAACTCCAGAAGTATCAAGCGATTCAAAGACTCGTTATTTTTATCTTGTTCGACAGGCAGCTGAAAAACTTGCACGAAAACGTATTTATGAATGGCATAATTATCCGATTCGAGAAAATTATTTAGTCAAATGTCAACTTGAATATGATCGAGTACCAGCCGCTGAACGTTCATCAACTCTATCACTATTCAATACGACATCGGAAAATGAAAATCAACGATTGAGAACACTCTTCGGACGTAAGTTTATAACGATCATTAGAACTAAACTAAAATCTATTGTAGCTCTTTTGCCAGGCACTCAAACGATATCTGGAATGCCTGTTGATTGGATATGGACGAATCGACGACTAGGCAAGAAGACGACGAATGATGTATATTTGATCTATCCTGCAGAACCTATGGATCATCGTTTAGGTGCTATGAAAGTATATCGTGATCAGAGTAAATTAGAATCCATACGTGCTAAACGAGAACTTTTAGCATTGCAGACTTTGAAAAGTAGATTTTTTTAATGCTACAATTGTCTTATTTTTGTTTTGAATTTAGATGAACCTACAATAGTGACTGTTTATGAGAGTAATATTTTGAATGTGACAAGAAAGAAAGATGCATCTCTGTGGATCATTACTGAATTAGTTTCCGAATTGACTCTAGAAGACTTTATTGATAAACATCGATCAGAATTAACCTTTCATCAATCGTTAATTTTAACACGAAAAATTCTCGAAATTATTCAAAGCTGTCATCAATTTCATATTCTTCATCGAAACATTCATCCAAGTAACTTTCTTGTACAGCAAAACAATCATTATGATTCTTTCGACGAAATTAAACTTATACTTATTGATTTTGGTTTGGCATGGATTGATAATCAAGATTTGTCTATTTGCGATGAAGATGACGTAAAAATAATTAATCAAAGAGCACCGAAACATTCAGCATCCTATTTACTGTCACTCTCATCAAAAGAACAACGTTGTAGTCCTACCATAGATTCAACGGGTGTATGTCGTATTCTGCTCTGGTTAGCAACGAATAAATGGTATGATCAAGATGCTACTACTGTTCCTTCAGAGAAATTGAGCATCGTAGGAGATTTTCAGTCCGATTCAAAACTATGCAAATATGTTGATCAGATTTTTGATCGTGCATTTGGTCCATTCGAAAATCGCTGGACTGTGAGTGAATTATTAGATCATTTGAATGCAATTGATAGTTTAATCGTTGAATTGGAAACTTCACAACTCAATATTCTATTTCCAATTGAGAAAACAACGAAAGAATTGCCATTCAATGATCTATTTGCTCGAATTGTATCTGTGATAGCACAGGTCAAACAGCAATTTGCTGAACAATATTCAACATCGGTTAAATGGTTAAATGGTTGTAATAAATGGTTGACTAAAAACAAAGATGCCGAAGTGAAAAATACCGATGAACTTATGTATGATTATCAAGGACAATCTTGTTCATTGTCAATGATATTTCTAGCTAAGATCGAAAATAATCAAGCATCATTATTCATTGGCAATAATACGGAAGACGAGACAATTCAATTGAAATATCTCTGTAATTTAACTAGACATACAAATGATTCCGATGTTTACAAACATTTCGATACAACTGTTAAGAAATTTGTTCGAGATAAATTGTCTATGGTAGAATAATTTCGTGCTTGTTTCGTTAGTCGTTGTGTCTCTCGACGTTGCATCTTGATTTGACTTCGTTCTTTTTTATATTGATGTCGGTCACTGCGTGTTAAACGTTCCCAAGATTTACACGAACAGTTACTGTACAATTTTGATTGACTATTGTTTTCAGCAACAAATAAAATTTGATTGATTCGTGAATCTGACATTTGTTTGCCACGAATTTTCGGTCCCAATGGGCAATAATCTCCCCAGCAAACTAAGTGATAAGCAGCAAAATGTCCGCCAATTGCGTGTTTTAGTGCGAGATACCAGTCCGATGAACAGAAATGTGAAGGAGCATCGAGAAAATAGATTAATGTTAGTGAAATATTTTGTTCATTGACGTCAAGCATCTGTTGTAAATTCTTCTCGTTTTGTAAAAATTTCCATCCACACGAAAGAGCTCGATTGAATATTTCTCGATTGAGTAGGATAAAATTTGCATACGGCTGATAGATAAAGTCCGGTCGACGAGCGAAACTAACATGTTTTGGTGGATGTTCTCGTTGAGAACTGATATAGCCATTGTATTGATAAAAATTGAAATTTCGTCGAAGAACAATTTTATTCGTGCGATTTGTTGATTGAACGTACGGTTTTAATAAAGAAATCAACTGCCAAAGATTTCGTTTGTCGATACATAGTTGATTATATGAAAATTGTCGAGATTGAAAAGGTTCTTGACAAAATCGAACCGTTCTATTCGTCGCATATTTATTGTCTCGTCTCATTCTCAATAGTAAAAATATATATTTGACATTCATTATTCATAGAGATTTGTTATTGTGCAATACACTTCAATCGATGTCGCAATTACTGAAAAACATGCCTTTTATTTATTCTTTGGAATTCAAAGGAAAACAACTGTTAGTCAATGGAATGCTTAGGCGGATCATCAGTATCAGATGGTTGCCAAGCTTGATGAATTTCATTCCATAATGATGAATCTTTATTAGCTTCGACTAGTTCAGAATAGTTGAAAATTTCTCGCCAATTAGCTGGTGGAGGGACTGATGATGTTGATGACGAGTCGACTGAATCGGAGATTTCATCCAAACGTGTTTTCCAGTCTAATATTGAACAAAAGATAAAAATCGATTGATAGAACTCTAGTTTCTACCTTGAATCCAATTTTTTGCACGAGATAATTGCCCTTTTGTACTTAGATCCGGTAGACATGCACATGTCGGACAAGATGAGAGTTCAGACGGCATCGTTTTATCGGTGAACTGATGCGCATTTTGAAATTTTGGAAAATCTCGTAATGATGTTTGAAGCATTGCTTTCAATGGCGTAACCATTGTATAATTTATAGGCTCACTGTTATATGTTAAACAAGTTTCACATTGAAAATGCGGATGAAATCTACGAAGACAGAGAAAGAGAAGAGAAAATAGAAAGTTTCATGAACAAAGAAATGCTTCGAACTTTGCCGACCAATAGTCAGTAGCTTGTTGAAAACAAGTTGGAGGAGTTTTGAGACTATTATCAGGATCTGGATTCCAAGTTTTTTCGTTGTTTTTAACATCTGAATGATTGAAAAGTTGCACATGAATGTTACCAGCACTGGTTAACTAATCAAGAACAAAAGTGAACATTCTTCTGTGAGTTAGGTTTCTACTTGAAAATATAGAAATTTATCATCATTCGATTGTATAGCAATATCACGTATAGGCACATCGAAATAGATCGATTTAGCTAAAAGTAATTCTCTATCATTTTGCTTCGATTTATTCAATAAATACATTCGACTGTTTGATATAGGACAAGTTTCCCATGAAGGACGCGTTTGAATTAAACGACGATGCTGATCTGTACTGTATTCGAGAATATTTGTATTGTATTCATCGTTTATAAATAGATAATGTTGATTGTCGAGTTTAGTTTGAGTAAATGACATTGGAGGACGTAATAATTCATGATGAGAATGAATTGCCTATTTTTAGAAAAAAAAAGAATCGAAACAAAACTTCGATTGAAATCAACGACTATTTATATATCTTACAGATCGATTAGGCATTCGAGAGTCAATCATAGTCACAGAATAATCAGTTATAAATATATGTTGATATGAATTGATAAGACTTCGTTGATAGGCTCGTATAGTTTCAGTTTTAGCTAAATATGGATGATTTGTTGTAAGAACGAAGAGTTCTTTGAATGTTTCATTTGGTAAACGAATATCATAGAGAAAACAACAACCATTTTGATCATCTGTTAATGTATATAAAAATGGTGAAGCATCCCAATCGAGATAAATCTGACGAGATCGATCTGAAGTCGATAATTTTTCATCAGTTAACTGATGAAGTGGAAGAAATATGTCATCATCGAATAAATAGACTCGATATTCTTTGTCAATTAAAACGGCATTTGATGGAATGTATGGATTGAAAGAAAGACGATGTATTGATGTTTGTTCCGAAGTTTGACAATGTGAAGTTAATGTCGAAGTATTTGTATTGATATCATACGAATACAATGTCAAACCTTTCTTTTAAAAAACAAAAGATTAGAATTCAATTGTGTGAAATTGAAATTTACTATACTTGATCTGCCAGAGCTATATTCAATATTTGATCATTATCTACAGTACAATCTAATAATCGAATTGAATTTACAGATTGTATTAAATGTTTTTTTTGTTGTGTCGTAGATAAATGTTCGATCGTATTTGACTTGAGTTCATCATAAGTATCCTCGGGTATAGATTGAATATCTTTTAGTGATATAAAACTCATACAGACAAGTCAAAATAAAAAGAAATTCATACTCAATTGATTCTTTTTTGTAACGTAAATCAAATGATTATGTTTAGCAAGTAGACGTGTCGAATTCGTTTTATATTTCTACAAGAAATGTATTGTGAAATAATCATTGTACGAGAAAATATACTCGTTTGACTTTACTGTTGATAAAGTATATTTATTCATATGTGATAGATCATCGGATGCTACTGAAAATTTTGAAATCAAAATAGTTTCAACTATGAAAATGGACGAATGGGCTTTTTTTTTACTTGAATAGGTAAAAGGTGGTGCTGTGGCTTGAAATGCCGATGAAAGATTCGTTGGAGCGATCTTTTGCATGACAAAAGTTTTATCGAATGTTAAATCCTGGGAGAACAAAATAGAAATATTCACATAGAAAAAGAAATGAACTAACCATCGTTGTCACGGGCCATTGATCCAGAAGAACTTCATGTGGTTGATCACTGTATGTTAAATATTCAGGATAGAGAACATCGGGAAATTCCTGAGATGTCATTTCTGAAAACGAAGAATGAATAGATAATAGTAAGTAAGTTTGTGAGAAATAATTCGTTATTGGATAGATGCTCGCACCAATGAAAACGACACGTGATAAGTAGTAGTAGTAGTAGTAGTATAGTAAAATATTTTATATAATTCGAAATTCGAGTTTGATCATAAAATGACAACATCAAAAAGTTGTTGGTCTTCTACAACTCTCGAACAACCTTATGGAAATATCAAAACACGATGTTCACCAGGTTGGAATCGTCGTCAATTGCCTGAATTAGCCATTCCTTTTAATTCGGATAAAGGCAAACAAATCTTTCGCGAAGCATTACTTGCCGATGGTCTTCATGGATATTTCAGTTTAGCAGAAAGATTTCATACGCAATCCGAACCATCCTATTGTGGTCCAGGAACACTTTCAATGGGTTAGTTTTCTTTTATAATATAATAATTCATACAAATCACTTTCTTTTTTCGTTTTTTTATTCAAATAAAATAGTCTTAAATAGTTTATCGATCGATCCTGGTTACGTATGGAAGGGTAATTGGCGTTTTTTCGATGAAAATACTCTTCGTACATGTGATAAACGCAAGCCCAAGGATAAACCATTAGAAAATGTCATCGAAGAAGGTATAACATTCGAAGAATTTCTTTATCTAGCCGAATGTAATGGCGCGTCAATTATTCCGTATCTTGCTTCGAACACAACACTTGCGCAATTTCGTTCGGCTATTCTCGCTGCTTGTACACGTCGTTTAGATGATATTCGTCTTGTTTGTAGTTACAATCGTAGTATACTTAAACAAACAGGTACGGGACATTTTTCACCTATAGCTGGTTATCATGTCGAACAAGATCTTATTCTTATACTTGATGTTGCTCGATTTAAATATCCACCACATTGGATACCGATTGAATTACTTTGGCAATCGATGAATACAATCGATCCATCAACAGGCAAAACTCGAGGTTTTTATTTAGTTGCTAAATGGCCAAGTGATTTTTCTGTTCAATGTAGTATTACAACTTGTGAAACATCGAATGAATCAACTACGAATCGTAATTCTTCACTTTGTAGATCCGAAGAAAGTCTTTTATTATTTATTAATCAATATCTTTTGCCGTATCATTTTAATCCATCAAATTCAATTCAATCAATAGTTCTTAATATTTTCGAATCATTAACATCAAATGTCGTACAATTAACAACTAAATGGACATTTGATCTCATGCAAAAATATCGTTTAAACGCCGTCATCAATGCTAAATGTGCAGAAGAATGTAAATGTGTGAATTTATTCGAATCGTATTCATCATTTTTACCTGAAAATATCAATCAATCACTCGAAGATGACCAAGCCGAATGTAAGAAACCGTGTGCTCGTGTAACACGATCGCATGTTCATGCATATGCAATGCCGACACGATGTGTTTTGACGACATTTATTGAACTATTCGATAATGATGTCAATCGAAAACTTTACGATATTATTGGAGAAATCGATTTGAAATCTTATTTAATAGTCAACAAAAACAAGCCAATGTATTTATTTGGTGGTTTTTCGGCAATGATCGATGATAATGATATGCTCGAACGAATTGAACGAGGTTTAACCACGGTTTTTCTTTATGCACTTCGAACTGATGATTTTCTTGCTAACATCGATGTGTTCAATTCAAATGAACTTTCTCAAGAATTAAAAACTGAGATTCAATATGCTAAAGCTTGCTTTGGATTGTAAATTTTTTTAAAACAAAACTTTAAAATAAACCCGACGACATCTATATAAAATCAAATACAGCAGAGGTATAACTATGTTAACAAGTCTTTTAATGTCGTTGCATTGAATGTATACAAGAGTTTCGTTGTCTATAAATATATACATAAAAGAAAAATGGCAACATCGACTTTAACTATTCATGAACCGAAATCATTGACACGTCCGACACATTGGTCGAAAGAAGTCGAAAATGCTTATCGATTTCAATTAGCTGGCTATCGAGATGAACTCGAATATAAATCTCTTCGTCAAGTAGCAGAAGTAATGAACTCACTTTCTTCATTGATTCGTTTGTGTTTATTAAAGAACAATATTTTTTCTAGATTGATTTTTGGCCTGATAGTGGTTTTGTTAAGAAATTACAACGTCGTAAAGACGGATGTTTCTATTATTTCGATAAACTTCGCGAATGTCCGGATAAAGAAATCAATAAATGTAAAATCTATTCTTATTAAACAATAAACTATCTTCGACACGTCACGTTTTTTCCAAATTGAAAAATACGATCAACTTTTTTTTCCAGATGGAATATAACACAAATACACCGTTTAATAATCCAATTGAACAGAATGGAACCGATTATTTAAAACAACATCGAATAGCCGATTTGTTTCAGAATCTTTCAGCAGCTTTAGTTTATAATAAACCAGGTCTATTCTTTTACTTTTTTTTTTAAAAGCAAGATTATTTATGAAACTTTTCTTTCTTTTTTCCAGAGGATCCAAAAGTATTTATGATTGAATATCTCGAACAATTGAAAAAAGCTCGAGCAACTGGTCTTGCTTTTCCAGCACTTGTTCAAGATACCGATTTAGCATCAGTATTTCGTATGCTTGATCCAGTTGGAAATGGACATATAACTTATTCTCAATATGCATCAAGTAAATGATTTGCACAGTTGTGTGACTTTGATTTGTAAACTTGTTTTTGTCTTGTAGCTATGGAAGCTTTGGGCATAACAAATTATAATGCCGAGCCAACTGGTAAAGATAAAGATCGAATCTCTTCGGAAATATTTTGTCAAGAAGCGTAATGTGTTTAGTAAAGAATTTGAATTGTAATTCTTCCGAATTTATTTTTCATAGAAAAACTCGATTAAATGAATTAAATGCAACATTTCTTCGTCAACAATAGAAAAAAACAACAACAATAAAAAAACATTTTCATCAACTTAGAATTTTTTTTTTGTCTTAATATATTATATAAATATATTGTTGAAATAAAAACTCGAAAAGATCTCGATAGGAGTCGTTCTTTCATATTAAACACTAACATATTTAGTTATGTACACTAAAGTATTACAAACTTGTGATTCACTGAAATAGATTGTTGTTCACATGTCGAACACAAAAAAATACAATTAAATCCCATTTTTAAATTTCATTTTTACCTTCTCTACTTTGTCCTCCCAATTTCAAACATTCTCTCTTCGTTTCGTTTCTTTTCTTTTTTGCTCATGCTGTTCGCATAAGAAAATATTCCGTTGTCTTCATCGATACAAATTTAAACATTAATCAGCTACAAGAATCGAAAGTTACCTACCGAGCAAAACATGATCGATTACGAATACTACTACGATCAATATCGACGTGCACCGAAAATTTCAGTCAATCAAAATAAAGATCTCGTCGATTATCATTCGATAGTATCGACAACAAATTTCAATGTCTGGTCAGGTTCAATCAAACGACCGATGACAACGAGCTGCATCGATGGAATTCGTTTGTTAGGATTAAATGAACGACCAACATGCAGCACGAACGGTTCATTTCCGAAAGGCAAAGGTCGCCGAAAACCATTAATAACAGCCGAGAAAAAAATAGTAAAACATGTGCTATTGTTTGTTTTGCAATGATAAATTTTTCTTTAGAATACGGGTGATGTTTATATATCGTTAGTTCCTGCCGAAAAGTCGACATCCGATGCGTTAACATGTCGTTCGGAAAAGATTCGTTCACCATTATCAATGGCAACGGGAACACATTATTCAACATTGCCCGATGTTCAACGTCGAAGTGCCGATATTCGAAATCGTCGAATTTACAGTGCGACTGTTTTCGATGATAATGATTGCAGTGATAGTCGAATACAAATATCAAGCAAACATTCGGCAACATCACATGCGAATGGAGCTTGGATAAGACGTTTTAAATCTATGAATACATCTCACTTAATAACAGATCTACTACGTGATCAAACATCATCGAAAGAGAAAAATATCTCACGACGACGTTTATATTCGCAATTCGTTCTACTTTCATCAACTTCGAAAGCATCATTTAATCGATTTTTAACAAAACGTTGATACAACATATGTCGATTTTCTTTTTATTTCTTTGATAAATACGACCTCTATCAAACATATATTCGGGTTTGTTAACAGGCGAATGAGAATGTGGAAAAACTACGTAGTAGTAAATAATAAATTCTATATTTACACTTTGTTGAAGTATTTGTTTAAATGCATAACGAAAAAGTATATCGAATTCTTGCCTTTGGTGACAGTTTAACTGAAGTAAATAAACAAAATTGAACGTTTTTTTTTCTCGAGTAATTAATAATCATTATTATTTCAAAAGGGTTTTCATTTTGCTGGATTTCGTTTTCATCCATATACAATTAAACTAGCTGAACTCATTAATAATCATTGTGATTGGACGTATAACTATTCATCTGATCGACCACAAGTCGAAGTTCGAGCATGTGGCCGTAGTAATGAATGTGTACTCAATGGTATGATCGAACGTTTACGAAAAACACTCGCTGATGCAGCCGAACAGGGCCATTATTATCGATGGGTGATTATTCTCGGTGGTATACATGATTTAGGTTATGGAGTTCGACCACAAACCATTTTCGATGGTTTAAAACAAATGTATCAAATGGTTTATGAGCACGGTGCTAATTTAGTTGTCATGACAGTTAATGAAACAGGCCGATTGAAAACAAATGATCCTCGAGATGCTGATCGACAATGTTTGAATGAATTAATTAAAAAATATGCTTGGGAAAATCATTGGGCAGGTGGCCGACGAACATTTTGCGTTGATATCAACGCAGCCATTCTATGGCATCGATCAGATGTAGATGAAAAACGACGATTATGGGATGATCATATGCATTTAACGCCAGCAGGTTATGATTTAATGGGAATTCTTATCTTCAAAACAATTGTCGATTATTTGAATTTAAAAGATATTTAACTACGATAGATATTCACGCATTTCCTTTTTCTTACTCAATTAATCAATCCAGCAATGGAAATTCATCGGATTTTCATACTATAGAATGATTAAAAATCTGTTATATAATCTCGCCATTTTTTTTATTTTTCAATATTCTAAGTCAATAAAATATAGATGCTCGGCATGAAATGATAAAGAAAAAAAGAACTTTCGATTGTTGTTGGTTGGTAAATTTTATTCAATATATGAAGGAAGGACAGAGATAGAGAAAAAATAGAGAAAGACAAAATGTGCCAAAAAAATTAATCTAAAGAAACGAAACGGGACTGTTGATAATCTATGTGTGTGTTACCTGTTTTTTTTTCTTTTATCTTCTTTTAAAAAAAAGAGTTCGGAGAAAAGAAAAAATCACTACGTTTTAAAAAGAGAGAGAAAAAGAAGAAAAACAATGGCACTGAATGACAAAAAGAATGAGAGTTAGAATAATTTGTTTTCTTTTCTTTTATGCTTTGAATGAACTAACAAAATTTTGAACAATTTCTTTAAGTTTAGCATCCGTTTCAGGGGTAATTTCGTTCTTTGAACGGACTGATTCAAGAATATCTTTGTGTTGACTTCGTAAGTGTTGTAAGAAAGCTTGTTCAAATTTGGTGATTTTCGATGGATCGAGTTTATCCAAATGACCACGAACACCAGCGTAGATAACACAAACTTGTTCTTCAATAGCCATTGGTACTACGAGAGAAGAAAACAAAACATAGAAAAACAAAAAGTTCAAATATGTCGATTCTTTACCATATTGTCCTTGTTTAAGTAATTCGGTGAGACGAACACCACGGTTAAGTAACGATTGTGTAGCAGCATCGAGATCCGAACCGAATTGGGCGAAAGCAGCGACTTCACGATATTGAGCCAATTCAAGTTTCATTTTACCTGAAACCTAATACGAGAGACAAACAAATGATTTGCTTTGATTTCGAGAATATCGTACTTGTTTCATGGCTTTAGTTTGGGCAGCACTACCGACACGTGAGACGGATAAACCGACGTTAATAGCTGGTCGAATACCTTTGTAAAATAATTCAGTTTCTAAAAAGATTTGTCCATCGGTAATCGAAATGACGTTTGTTGGAATATAAGCCGAGACATCACCAGCTTGTGTTTCAATGATTGGCAAAGCTGTCAATGAACCGCCACCGTGACTATCATTCATTTTAGCGGCACGTTCGAGTAAACGACTGTGGAGATAAAAGACATCACCAGGATAAGCTTCACGACCAGGTGGACGACGTAGAAGAAGCGACATTTGACGATAAGCAACGGCTTGTTTGGAAAGATCGTCATAGATGATTAAAGCATGACGACCTGTGTCTCGAAAATGTTCGCCCATAGCACAGCCGGAATAAGGTGCTAAGTATTGTAATGGTGCAGCGTCTGAAGCTGTAGCAGCGACGATAACTGAATATTTCATGGCATCAGCATCGGTAAGACGTTTGACTAATTGTGCGACAGTTGAACGTTTTTGACCGATGGCAACGTAGATACAGTAAAGTTTCTTTTTTTCATCGGCACCATCGTTGAAACGTTTCTGATTGATGATTGTATCGATAGCAACGGCTGTTTTGCCTGTTTGACGATCACCAATGATTAATTCTCGTTGACCACGACCGACAGGTACCAAACTATCGACGGCTTTCATACCTGTTTGCATAGGTTCACGTACGGATATACGTGGAATAATACCGGGTGCTTTAACACCGACACGAGCTCGTTTTTTTGTGTTCAATGGACCTTTGCCATCGATTGGATTGCCGAGAGCATCAACGACACGACCGAGAAGTTCATCACCAATGGGTACATCGACGATAGCACCTGTTCGTTTAACGATATCACCTTCTTTGATTAAACGATCGTTACCAAAGACGACAACACCGACATTGTCTGGTTCCAAGTTAAGTGCCATACCTTTTAAACCACTTGAGAATTCAACCATCTCTTCGGCTTGAATGTTTTTTAAACCGTAAACACGAGCGATACCATCACCGATTGTGAGAACACGGCCGGTTTCTTCGAGATCTTGTTTCGATTGAACGCCGAGAATTTTTTGTTCGAGAATTGCTGAAACTTCAGGTGTTGTTTGGGCTGATTGAGCAGCTTGAAGTGGTGTTGAAGTAGACATCGTTCGAGCTGACGTTGTTGTTGTTGATAAGCCCAAAACATTGCTACTTCCGAGATATTTAGCGGATTCAATCGACGAAGCTAATGCTCGTTGACGAACTAAGGATACAAGAGCTCGTTTCATGTTTGTGTATTTTTTTTAATATTCTTATTCAAATCCTTCTTGTTGTTGTTATTGTTTGCGAAGTGAAAGGCAAAAGAACGATGTGTCCAGAGGAGTTTCACAGCAGAGGCTTACATGAGACTTTCATGAAAGACCAATTAGAACGAAAAAAAAAACAAGAAAACTAATTTGAAAAAAATTCTTTTTTTCGATTAATTCTCATGAATATTTTCCGAATGAATTCATTGAAAACACAAGTGATATGTTGGTTCATTACATAGAGGTCACTTATCTTCGTCTCGAAACCGATTGGTTTTGTATAATGAAGCAATCGTTGGAAATTTTGTAAAAAAAAAACGAAGACGAGAACTAAGGAAAAAAACGCCAAGAGAAGAGCTTGCTTATCGATTGACACGACAAAAAAACGAAATTGTTCGACTTCATTGATTCGAACATTGTCTATGTGAATAGAATCAGCTCGTTTTCTCTCATAACCGGTGCTGATTTAGTTGAACAGTGAAAAAAGAAAAACAAACAAACAAACATTCAAATCATGTTTGTCTACATTTTGCATCGTTGAATCGAAACTCGACATTCGTATTTCTAGGTCAAATGGAAATTCTCTTGAAGAACTTCATCGATTTTTCGAAGATAATCCCGATGATTATCATTTGGAACATCAAGCTGAAAGTCGATTGAAAGCCCTTTATTCCTGTCTTGTCGTATGAGCTTTTTGCAAATACAATCAAACTAAATACGCATGTCTCTTTACACAATTTAGAATTCATCTTCACGAACTATGTTACAAATTGGTTTAACAGGTTTATTAACCTATGTCAAAGCATCGTCGAGAAGTACGATTATTAATGATTTACTTCTATCCAAAGATTACATTTCGGAAATTATTACAATTGCTGCTGATCATTTTCCAACTGTAGACGATGTTCTTTGAGATAAATTCGAACTGAATTCTTTCGTATTTTAGGCACCTTTACTATCAGCAACATGCATATATGAATGTATGTTAAATTATCCGAAGAAATTCTCACCATTTCTAATTGTACGAAAGATTTTTGTGATAAGAAAATAACTTTTTTCTTCATTATCATTTCTTAAGAATAAATTTCGTCCGTTATTACCTCGAATTGTTTACAAACAAACGCCTGGTCCGAGCGAAATTGCCTGTAAATGTATCGCACATTTATCTGTCTTAGGCATTCCATCGAGTAGTAAACAAGTGAAATCATGGAAAAATGACTACGATCGTTATTTGAAAATTGCTTCGTTAATTATCGATCAACTTTATTCAGGAATAAATGGTAGAAAATCGAGAATATGTGCATGACATCGATCATGTTTTGTTGGTTTTTTTTCTTTCTATAGATCCAATCTATTCGGACATAACTGATATTGAAACCGCTTTAGTCAGCGAAATTGGTGATGTTATTTTATCGACAGACTATCCATCAATATTCTCAAATTGTTGTCATATATTAACTAATCTGTTCTAGTAAATCATTTTCATTTTCTTGTTCTTTTTTTTCCTACAAAGAAACGATTTGTTTCGATTAGTGTTCAGTTAGATTCTCCAATAACTGTTTCATGTGACAAAACATTTCAATTAATAAACAAAGTCATGTCAATTAATCAGCAACAATTTGTAAGAAAATGAAACCATAGTTGTTGTTGTTGTTGTTTCTTCATTCGAAAATTTGAATTATCTAGAATTTACTTCATCGAAAACAATATTTACCAATAGTATTATCATCTTGTATTCAATTATGTGATACATTAATTACTTTGTAAGAAATAGATTGACAAAAGGAAATTATCTTCTTTTTTTGTGGTTTAGTAATCCATCATCATTTATGTTTAACAGTCGATCGATATTTACATTATTTATATCATTACTTGATCTTGCACGTCCACAAGCTGAATACTTGTAAATTAGTTTTCTTTGAATATAAAAAAAAATGAATAGTTTTCTTTTTTGTTTTAATTCAAAGATCATTAGTCATTCGTATTTATCAATCACTAACAAATCTCTTTGCAATATTTAATCGACAAGTACGAATTGATGCTGATATTTTACAGAAATTTCTTCGATGGCTTGTTAATGATTCGACATTACGTGTGAAATCGAAAATACCTGTGACACATTTACTTAAAACTGATGAACATCTATCTCGAGCTGTTCTCAATTGTAAATATTCATAATAAAAAACGAAAATAATTTTCTCATGTATTTTGTTTCTAGGTACTCAACAATTGCTCAATGTCTATTCGGATCATATGCCGAAAGATCAATATCTTGTAAGATAATTGAATAAAAATCGAAGCATGTGCAGATTTGTTATTTGTTTTGTTAGTTTATTCAAAATCATTTCGTTCAAACATTGATGTCTTGTCAATCATCGACAAGTACAATTCCAAAACCGTATGATGATGAACTATGTCGAGTTGGTTTATATCAGATACTTGAATGTTTGTTACTTAACGAACGAATGGATTGTCCAACAATCTTAGCCATTAGCAAAGATTTAATTGATCATGCACCAATGATCGATTCGTCCATACAAGTAAAAATGATCGTTAGAAAATTGAAACTTCTCTGGCAACAAGTACATGATTCAACAAATTCATTGTATCAATCGTGGTCATTTACAAATATTGATAAATCTCGACATACGCCAACAGTTAATCTACATTCAACAAATGATTTACGAAATATTTTCACATCGGCATCGATGATAACTAATAATATTAATAATAATTCAGAACCAACATCTGTTGTTCAAATGACATCACAAACAATAACCAAACCAGCGGTCTATCAAACGCCGACAGATACAGCTGCAAATCTGTTCTTACCACCACCGATATTTACACCATTGGAAACTCTATCGCAAGTTGAATCGATGAATATTGAAATGCCTGTTATTGATGAATTTGAACAAGCACCAAAACGAACGAAAATACTCGATACACGACCGGTTGAAATCAATGATGACGAAGATGAAGATGGAGCCGAGCAAATATTTGCCGATGAAATCGAAGAAGATGATGAGGACAACGATGACGAAGAAGGAGAAGGAGGAGGAGAAGGAGATGTTGATGATGAAGATCATGAAATGCATGAATATGAAGACGAAGAAGATATTAGCGAAGACGAGGACGATGATAGTCGTTCGGAAATTACTGATGAAGATGACGAAGAAAATTTCGCACATGCCAATGGAATGAAAGCTTATTCTCAACATTTAAATCTATCTCATTCGAATGATAATCCATCGAACGATCTTTATCTTCAAACAATGAACGATAATTTACATAAGAAATTTCGTCGGACAAATCAACATCCATTTTCGTCTGATCGCGATGGTACACATTTGAATAATAACTATCTACTCAATCAATTCAATGGAGATTATAAAATCAACTCGAATGCAAAACCAATTATTGACAATGGACAAAATCTAACAACAACAAACAATAATGCAAATCAAGGAGGAGGAGATGATGATGATGATGATGATATTGTATTAGTTAGTGATGATGATAGTACAGACAAAAAAGTGTCTAGTAAGCAAAGTTAACAAAATGCTGAAAGAAGATGATTTATTCAAATGTTTAGATCCACCAACATCGGAAACATTGACATATGTACCAGATATTCCAGCGCCTTATGTTGAAACAGTTACAGTTAAAACAACGACAACAACGGTGATATTAAATGATGGATTGAATGCACAAGATTTATTAGATGATATCGAAAGAGTAAGTTGACAATTAAAAATGAGAAAAAAAAACAATCTTAGACAATAATATTACAGTCTTCAAGCAGTAAGCTGATTTCGTCTGTCGACAATATTGACACATCATTGAATACAGTTGTTCAAGTAGGTCGAGTTTACTGAGTCATCGAATATTTTTCTTCGTCAAAATATCGACAAATCTATTCGTTTCTTCTTTTTTATTTTCTAGGAAACATTGGAATCTATTCGTGATGCGATCAGTCTTGTCAGTGATGATTATCTTCAAACAACGGTCATCGAACAGAAATAACCAAATCTCCCTCTCTCTCTTGTTCTATCTCTCGTCATGTTTTAATCGACGAAATAAACTAATCAAAACAAAAAAAAATAACAACAGGAATTTCTTTCATTTGTGTATGTTCATAGATGTTCGTGATAGATTTGTGTTTTTTTCTCTCTCTCTCTCTCTCTCCTTTCTTTATCTAGCCGCTGAGCAGTTCTTTGTTATTCATTTTTTCTTTGGATTTCTTTCTCATATTTGTTCTTTACTGTAAGATGTTTAAATAACAACAAAAAAAGAAGAAGAAACAAACAAAACAAACAAACAAGTTGATTTTTTCATAAATCGATTGAATATATATATTTTTCTTTTTTTGATGATTCATCTTAATAGATATTTGCACGTATTTCGACGAGCAATGTCGATTAAAATTGGTACACACAATGGACATTTTCATTGCGATGAAATCTTTGCTTGTTTCCTATTGAAAACTTTGCCTCGATATGCCAATGCTGAAATTATTCGAACACGTGATCAAAAGATTTTAGATGAATGTGATACGGTTGTTGATGTTGGCGGCGTTTTCAATGCTGGACAACGTCGATTTGATCATCATCAAAAATCTTTTACGGACACATTTCATTCGTTAGATTCGAGTAAACCATGGACAATTAGATTGTCAAGTGCCGGTTTAATTTATGTTCATTATGGACGAGAAATTATTCGAGAATTATTGAACAAAGATGAACAACAACTCGATGAGAGAGTTCGTGAACATCTTGTCGAAATTTTCTACGAGAAATTATACGAAAAATTTGTTCAAGAAATCGATGCTATTGATAATGGCGTTGATATTGGCGAGAATATGAAGTATGATCAGTTGTCTTTTATTGAAGTTTGAGAAAGAAAGTTTTTTTTTCGTAGATATTCAATAAGCACAAATTTAAGTTCACGAGTCGGATATTTTAATCCAGCATGGAACGATTCAAATTCTCAAGAAAAAGAAGAACTTGGTTTCAAACAAGCTATGGAATTAATTGGCAAAGAATTTCTTGATCGTTTTCATTTCTATTTACATGTCTGGTGGCCAGCTCGTGCTTTGCTCGAACAAGCTATTGCAAATCGTTTTAAAATCGATCCATCAGGTTCGATTCTTAAATTTGATCGTTCATTTCCATGGCGTGAACATTTATTCGATATTGAAAAAGAACAATCGTCAACTCTTGGCACAACAATTAAATATGTTCTCTATCCAGATACAAATAAAACATGGCGTATACAAGCTGTACCTGTCAATCCAACATCATTCGAAAATCGTCTATCATTACCCAAACAATGGCAAGGTCTTCGTGATAATGATCTCTCAACGAAATCCGGTATTCCTAATTGTATTTTTGTGCATGCATCCGGTTTTATTGGTGGAAATGCAACGTATGATGGTGTTTTAGCTATGGCTCAACAATCACTACAATTAGCAAATACGAATTAACTTATTTGTGATTTGATTTTTGTTTTTCTTGAATATATTAAGAAGAAGAAAAAGAAAGAAAGAAAGAAGACTTGACAATGAATATTCATATGTGTATTGTTATAAACTAGAACTAAAAGACACTGTGTATACACGAAACGAACAGATAAAAGATGAATATTTGATTCTTGAAGACAAAGTAAGACAGTTTAGTTGACTAGATTGAGCTCGATCGAGTCGACTCTGAGAGAATAAAAAAAACGCAAACAGACAAACAAATAAAAGAGAAAATGAAAAAGAAAAAGCAACGATTAATCCAACACCGGTTTATGAGTCCGTCATTCATTTCGTTCGTTAAACCGCTGATTGTTCATGCGGAAGTGTATAACCACCGTGTTTATTCACGCTAACATATTGTTGTGTTCGTTTTGACCATACATATCGACAAAATTTATAACCCGTAATTAAAAGAAATAAGAATGTTAAAATAATAATTCCTAATGAAATGAAAACATATGTATGAAAACGTTGTTTTCCAATTGGTTTTTCACGAAATTCTGCTGGAATGTAATTGGTTTGATTAATCATATAGCCAAGTGTCCAACCGACTTTACCCGTAGGAAATGTATTGGCAAAACTTAAACGTTTTAAATCATCTGGTTGAAAGCCAACACCATATGTTAATAATAACCACATGTACCATGCATCGAAACATAGCGTTCGTTTATGTTGTTCATTGGATGGCGTCATTTTTTCTTGAAGATATAACGTTGAATATGATGTTTGACACTTCAATTGAAATCATAGAAAGAAAGAAATGATTTATTTTCAATCAACTTACGACATTAATTAAACGATCGGAAATTTCTTTTTCAGAATAATCTTTTAATTTATATCGTTCAGTTGTTGATCCATTTGGCCGTGACATACCGTGTGCAAGATTATTAAAAACATAATAATAACCCGAAAGACCAATAAAATTAATTTTCGATGGTAATTTCGGTTGAAATGTATGATCAAATGTACAGTATTCTTTTTTATACGAACATGATACCGTTCGATCATTACGTTTGGCATCGAATAATTGCATTAAACGTGTTCTACATAGGTTAGCATTTCCTGTACCAATGAATGTAAATGATGTTGAATTCGATTTATCATTGAATTTTTCTTTTTCATTTATTGTACATGGTGAACCAAAGATTTGTGCTAAGGAAAATGTATCATTGGCACCATGAGGTAAACATGGATCACGTATAAGAATACGTGATGATGTTGCTGTACGCGAACGATTGTAATTTATAGCTGCATTAAGTAAACGAGCTCGGTGACGTCGTAATGCTTCATTTTTACCCCAACATAAATAACTGTGCGCATATGGATTGTAAACGGTATTGAATAGAGTTATATCTGTTGTGAATTCTGATGGAATAGGTTCGTCACCCGGTTGGTGTACGTCTAATTAGGTCAAATGATTGTTAGGTTTCTTGTTTATTTAAGAAAAAAACAAATTCTTACAAGTAAAAGTCACTTGTGTTGATGCACCGCCAAGATCGAGTACACCGACCATATTCGGATCTAATTGATCGGGCGATGGAGGTACCGATTGTTTAGCATGACGATGTTTGAATTTTTCTAATAAAATATTCGTTGTTATCCAACCATCAATAGCTTCTTCCATTCCAGTTAATATTCTAACCTAAGAAATCGTCGAAGAAAAGAAAACAAAAAATGAACTTGTTTTGTAATTGAATTATTTAGTAATACGCTAAATAAATATTCTATATGCTTCAAATACTTCATCAACATATCTAATCAAAGAATAATATTTTCTAGCGATAATCTCGCATGTGTAATTATTATTCTTGAACCTTATTGTGCAATACTCAGCTCGTTTAGTTAAGAGATTAGATTGCCTTTTCTCTTCAACCTACTTGACGTGCAGTCACAAATTGAAACGGATAATTGGCAAAGATCTCACGTATTCGTTCGAGAATTTGATTAGAACGTGTGAAATTTTGCAAACGAGTAAGACGCATGCCGGCCGTAGCGCCAAGAAATATTGGCGAGAATTTATAACGTGTCGACGGTATTTCTTCTAACGCTCGTTTTAAACATGGTTGAAAATATGGTTCTAAAAGATCTAAATATTGTTCGAAATCTGATATAGCTCGTAATTTTATTGAATCATTCGTATAAATTGATGCTAATGGACAAACAAATAGTTCGTTAACAGTCGATGTTGTGCCTAAACCATTCGATTTGTCAGCTGGCCAATAATAAACAAACATTTCCGTATGTGAACTACCAGCATCGAATACAATAGCATAATTGATAAATGGTGCAACACGTGCTCGATAGATTATTGTTAAATAAATAGCTATAAATGTAGCCAATATCAACAATGTTACAGCTATACCTTGAAGAAAATTGATTAATGATTGACAACGAAACCTGTGTTTCGATCTTTGTTCACGATTGTCCATGATGATTCAATCTAATTTCTGAAAACAAAAATGTCAGACGGTCAAGATGAAATTCTACCAATTAGTTTATCTCTCTGGAGCTTACAAACAAATTATACTGGCGAGTGATTGATATCTGACGTTTGTATCAACAGAAAAAAAAAACGAAAGAAAAGTATTCAGACTGAAAGAGAAAAGAAAAACGATAAGAAAACGATTAATAGTTAGATAAGAATTTAATAGTCGATGAAAAGAAATACGCAAACCACAACGAGTCGCAATAATATTTTAACTATGATATAAAAATTCTGACAAAAAAAAGTACATTGAATTCTGTTGTACGTATCACTTTTCTCGGGTTTTTTTTCGAATAGTCGGTAATGTGATCTAAGAAAATAATTGATGATATATAGAACTATATAGTATATATGCAAAGAAAACGATGGGTATAAATGGTCGGTTTTTTCTCCTTCTTTTCTTTCTCTCTTCTTCTTCTTCTACTACGTTTTCTATTTGCTTTTATTGTCTTAAGTGTATTTTTTTTGCATCATGTCTCTGTTTTCTCTTTCTTCCTGCCTTCTCTCTGTTTCTATTGAAAAAGAACTTCTAATAAATTGAAGAATCATAATTGGATGCGTATTTAATTACGAATTTCTAGTTGTTCACACTTAACTTCTAACGAAAACCATTTTTTTCTTATATAAAGAATGTGTAAAACAGTATTTCTTTTCTTTCTCCCTCTCTCTCTCTCTCTCTCTCTCTATCCGAATCACTTCTCACTTTTTTCTTCTCTTTCTATTTATTGATTTACCTTAAAAGGTACATTGAATGGCAGACTTAAAATCATCTCTAGAACGCGTCTTACTTGTCTGTAAAAACCATTAAGTATGATTTTTCTTTGAATAACAATTCAAAAAAGAAACAGACGAAAAAATTCACACCCTTTATGCTCGTATACACAAGGGAAATTTTTAAAGATTACTTGACTGATAAGAGAGACACTTTACTTGACTTATATTATTGATGGAGAACTTTCTTATCTGTAGATTTATTATTTCTATTTTTTTGCTTATTGAAATGTCAAATCGGTTAAATTAGATGTATAGATGGAAGTAATAAAACGAGATAAATGCCGAAGTTTTTTGTCTAGTTTGTTAATATCTTCGAACGAAAAGGAAAAAAAACCCAACTGAATGCTCGAGGCTAATAATATTAGCGTCATTGAATAAATAACCGTGATTAGCTATTCGACGACGATTTCTTCAGAGACTTCAGCAGAAAATAGTGAATATTTCTTCTTCAAGAGATTACAAATCATATTACATTGTTTGTCGATTGGTTTTAATGATGACAAAGCAAAGAAATACAAACAAACAGGCATTAATCATCTAATATAGACAGATGAAAATGTAAGTTAATAGACGAAAAAAAAAAAAATGCTTTATTTTTACTTTGTTGACTCTATCAGAATAATATATAGACTACATTTGACAGTAAGAGTAAAAAAGAAGAGATTTATGATTGATTTGTTCTTCATCTTGGATAACAAACAAATGTCATCATTTACAATTTCTGTCTAATCTAATCGATACGGTTACGAAAGTAATTGATGATTTTTCTGCAGTATATCCACAGTAGAAAGGCTTTCATCTATGCATATGCACTGATTTTCTCATCATGTCATCAAATATGAATCATACTATTTTTCTTTTTCTACTCGGTCGTTGTTTTTCCCTAATCGATCGCTATGCCCCAGATACTTGGGATTACTGTATAGAGAGAAATAATCGCTTTTAAACGAATATTAAATTAACTTCTTTGATCAACGCATAAAGACAGACAGGATTAGTTATTAGATATTCCGGCTGTGTAAATATATTATATGCTCTCAACTAAATCAAGAAAGTGCTTGACAAAAGAAAAAAAAACTCATTGACGTTTTATGAATATAGGCAAGCATCAAATCGAGTTAAGTCTTTCGAGGGTATTAAGAAATAATATCATATTGAAGAGATTAAAAACGGAGTCGATGTCAAATTCCTCGATTGCTATTTAATATTCTTTATGAATCGAATATTTCCTTGAGAATTTTATATTGCATATAAAACGTATGCAAATTTGTTTCACGAGAAATACTTGTCGAGTTTTATATGACGTGTTTAATTCAGATATTATCTCAATAGATAATCAACTAATTCTTCAGAATTGTCGACATTTGTATGTAAATAAGATATTAAAAACATTCCAGCTGATACCGATACTATACGTACTTGTGTCAGATGTTTTAATTAAATCTTGATAAGTTATCTGATCTAAAATAACGAGAAGAAGAAAAAGAAAATTATTCATGATATATATTTCAATGAATATTAAATTGATAGAAATTAAATATCTAAGTACAACATAATACGTTTTCTTTCTTTCTTTCTTTCTTTTTGTTTTGAATGTTTTTTATTTTTAACACATTCATTATCGAATCAGTCAAGCATTTGATATAACCTTGCTAATAACGCATTTTAATAAATTAATATATTTATTAGAAGTGAAAAGAAGAAAAGAAAGAAAGAAAGAAGCCAGAGAGAAAAAGTCAAGGCATATTCACACGATTATAACGATGAAGAAATATACTGCATTTTTAAATGGAACGAATTTTTACCCAAAGTATTAAAATGTAAAAAAAGAAAGAAAAACAAGGCAATGCAAATGTATCTCAGGGTTCTTAAAATTAACCTTGGTTTACGAGAATAATCATAAGACAAATATTATTTTAAAAACTATCATTATTTTCCTTCATTCATTTTAAAAAAAAACATATTCGTCGTCTGTGTTATGATAAAAAAAAAACTCTGCTCTGTTCTATATTCCGAATGGTCATCGGTTGCATTGACAGTTAGACATAGACATCTATCAGCATGTGTCGTTAGTTTGATTTAAATACCTAAGATTGATTTTCATTTTTAATTCAAAATTAAAATTTATAATTTTAAATATCGAAAAAAAAAGAATTTTTTTCTCGAATTTTTCGATAAATGCTCGTGATTCATTGTTATTTGTTCTGTTGTTGGTGACTCGTTTTGTTCTTCGTTTCTCCTCTTCTCTTGTTTCATCTTCCTCCTACACGGCCTGCCACGTCTTCTCAGTGAATATATTAAACGCACAGTATATTGCAAATTTTTTGATTGAAAAAGAACATTTAACATGGGTTTAACAATTTCATCACTTTTTCAACAATTATTTGGCAAAAAACAAATGAGAATTTTAATGGTCGGACTTGATGCTGCCGGTTCGTCGTATTTTAAATCATGAATATATGACCTTAAACTATTTGTCTTCAGGTAAAACAACAATTCTCTATAAACTAAAACTAGGCGAAATCGTTACAACTATTCCGACAATCGGTATGCTTTGTTAAACGAAAATAAATCGAACATTTGAGTTATTATTCGTTGTGAAATAGGTTTCAATGTCGAAACTGTCGAATACAAAAACATTAGTTTCACTGTTTGGGACGTTGGTGGCCAAGTAAGTTGACAGATATTGACACGTGAAACGTTTTTGTATTATTGTATTTCTAGGATAAAATTCGTCCTCTATGGCGACACTATTTTCAAAATACTCAAGGTTTAATTTTTGTTATCGATAGTAACGATCGTGAACGTGTTGGCGAAGCACGTGAAGAACTTCAACGTATGCTGTCAGAAGATGAGCTTCGTGATGCTATTCTACTTATCTTCGCTAATAAACAAGTTCGATAATGAACTAATCTTTTTCTTTTTTTTTGTCATTGCATGTTTTCTTTTAGGATCTACCAAATGCAATGAATGCTGCTGAAATAACAGACAAATTAGGTCTTCATTCATTACGTAATCGTCAATGGTATATACAAGCAACTTGTGCGACAAGTGGCGATGGTCTTTATGAAGGTCTCGATTGGTTATCGAATCAATTGAAAAATGTGAAATAGAACTTCGTGTTAGCAGCAAATTAATGAACAAATATTCCATTTAAAAAAAAAACTAAAACTGTACTTTGTTGTTTTTATCTTCATACCAGCACATACCTATTTGTGAGAGAGAAAGAGAAAAAGAGAAACAAACAATACATTTTACTAGCTGAATCTTGTTTTGGGTAGATATCTCGTTTTTTTTTATTTGACAAAAAAAATGTTTTCTTTCTTCATTTCAAAATAAAAAAAAAAGTAAAATAAATCTATTAGAATTTTACAAAACAATTTCGTTTTGTTCTGCTTTATCTTTTTAAGACAAAAAGAAAAGAATATTATGTCGAAGAAATTCGATGTCTGTATTGTTGGCAGTTGTAATGTTGATTTAATCAGGTAATAATATTGCATGATTCAAATGAGAATATTATCGTTGACGATATATTTTTGAAGTTATGTTGATCGAACGCCAAAAATCGGTGAAACAATCGCAGGAAATAAATTCGAAAAAGGTTTCGGAGGTAAAGGTGCGAATCAATGTGTTCAAGCTGCGAAATTAGGTGGAAATGTTGCAATGATCAGCAAAGTAAAGTCAATTGTCAAGAATAAGAAAAATAGAGATTAAATTTATAGCTTGGAAATGATGTATTTGGAAAGGAATATATCGAGAATTTGAAACAATTAGGAGTTAATACAGGTAAATTGATTTGTGTTGAAAATAGATTTTGATATTTGATGAATTTAGAACATGTTAGTAGTACAAATGAAGCAGCAACTGGTGTAGCACCGATTATTGTTGATAAACAAGGACGCAATTCAATAATTGTGATTTTGGGAGCGAATTTATTATTAAATGGAGATGATATTGAAAGAGCTGAAGATATAATTCGACAATCGAAAATAGTTGTTTGTCAATTAGAAATTCGAGAAGAAACAGTTAAAAAAACATTTGAATTAGCACGTAAACATTCCGGTATTGACAATTGATTCGAATCGATTTTGTGATACGAAAAATGTCGTTTTTTTTTTTCTTTAGTTTTAACAATTTTAAATCCTGCACCAATGTCGGAAAAGCTCAATCAGGATTTACTCAAATTGGCTGATGTTATTTGTCCAAATCAAACTGAAGTATTCGATCGGTTTTGTTATTAAATTTAACAAAATTTCGTTTCTTTTTTGCTAAGGCTGAGCTATTGTGCAATATGAATGTCGAAAGTATCGATGAAGCCAAAAAAGCCTGTGAAAAATTACGTGAATTAGGCTGTCGAATAGCAATTATCACTATGGGTGAACAAGGTGCGGTCGTTTCTGATAAAGAAGGTTCGTACGAACATGTTGCAATCGAACGATCATCGTCAGTATGTGACTCAACCGGTGCTGGTGATTCATTTGTCGGTACATTAGCTTTATTAATGGCACGAAAAGAAAATCTTTCATTGAAAGAACAAGTTCAACGTGCATGCCGAGTAGCAAGTCAAACAGTCGAGAAAAAAGGCACACAAACAAGTTATCCAACAAGTGATGAACTTCGATTTCATCTTTTCGAATAGATTAGTTTTCTTTTCGCAATTTGATTTGATTTTTTTCTACTCAATAAATTATCACCGCAGATAGATTTATTACGATACTCTCACTACGCGCCATCTCTTGTCTTTGGCAGTCATTTGAATTTACGAAGTGCGACATCTTAACATCGACATTTCTTTTTTTACCAAAAATACTTATTGGAATAAAGACCGTAAATAAACAATCGAGTTTTTCATCTATTAGATTGTTCCATTCGTTCTTTTTCTTTCTCTTGATTATGTCTTAGACTGTCATACAAAATCATAATCTCTTGATAATTCTAGATGTTATTCGAAGGACCACTGAGCAAGTGGACAAATGTTATCCAAGGATGGCAATATCGTTTTTTTGTCTTGGATCCAACACAAGGAATGCTCATTTATTATACAGTAAATCCAAAAAAGAAACGAATTGTTTTTATTTTGATGATATTTGCAATTGTTTGTGTTTTTATTAGTCTAAAGATAATATGGTCAAAGGCGAACGACGTGGTGTAGTTTTATTACGGGTATAAACATTTATTTTCTTTGCCGTCGAATATTTGTATTTCTCATTTATCATGTTGAAGGGAGCCTATTTGGGCATTGACTCTGAAGACGATAGTACTGTAAGATGATTTCATTTGATAATTATTTCGAATAAATTTTTCTTTCATCTTATAGTTTACTATACGTTCTCATGGAAAGACATTCCATTTTCAAGGTTTAATTTAAAAAAAAACGACGAATAAATTGTTTTGTTTTAAAAATCGTTTTTTGATTTTTCAGCTCGTGATGCTGAGGAAAGACAAAAGTGGATATCGAATTTAGAAGAAGCAATCAGTTTGAATAGTGTCAATACCGTTCGTTTTTGCTTTTTTAAATTCAATTTCAATAATTATTCTGTTTATTTCGAAAGGATAAACTATCTATTCCAAGTACATCATTATTCGAGCGTAAGATTTCGGAAGCTGATGCTTATTTACAACTGCTTATCGATGAAGTCAACGTAATGAAATCTATCAAAATAAATGCAATATGAAAAACTCTTATTATTATTCTAGGAACTTGAACAAAAAACTAATCAAGAACAAGATTCCAAAGAACAAGAAAGTTATAAACGTGTCGTAGCATCAGCTAAAGTACAGAAATCATTTATTGAAAATAGAATATTTGTATTTGATTTCTTTCAGAGATTAATTGAGGCTGTTAAATATTCAATTGTTTCGTTACAATTAGCTAAAGTAAAAAATCTATCTAAATAAAAATTGTGTTATTTATTTTTCTCAAGGTTCATATGGATCCGCACAGTGATGTTAAATCAGATGTTGATTATCAAGCTGTTCTATCTCATATGAATATTCATAAAGGTTCAATATAAAATAAAATCGTTTTTTTTTCTTTCTAAAATACTTTCCTTTGATTAGATAAAATTCTTCATCATAACGAATCACTAACAACAGCAACGAGTATCGACGAAACTGAAGCTGAACGAGCATCACTCAGCTGTAATTTATTTTTGACACCAAGATGTTCCTCAATGAACATTCGATTGCTGCTTTTTTTTTTGTATAGCTTTAGACTTTCGTACCGCTGTAAAAACTGTTCGAAAGAATTTTCCGGTTTCATCTTATTCGAGTAGTGACGACGATGATGATTTCTATGATGCTGATGATACGATTGAGTAAAATTATTATTTTATTGCAAAGAATATTGACTTCGAATGTTCGATTTTAGTTCATCACCAACATCAAGTGCAGTTAATCTTCAACGAAGTCCGAATCTTAATCAAGAGAATTCAAAAATAAATCTGACAATTAACAAATCAACAGACGGAAATCCGTAAGAAAAAGAACAATTCATTGATAATCGAGAGAAAATATTGAAATTTAGACGAACGAATAATTCTCAAATTCCATTTGAAATCTATGAATCAGCTTATGAAGAAGAACCAGAAGAAGAACGTAAGAATCTCATATTACTTGAAAGAAAATTCTCAAATCTAATTATGTTCTTTTTTAGTTGCTCCAATCGATGGTACAATTATCTCACATTTAATATCTCAAGTAATGAAATGAATTATTTTCCGCGAAAAAAAATTTAAAAAAAAACTTTATTCAGGCTCGTATATCTATGGATCTAACGAAAATCACATTGCCAACATTTATTCTCGAACGACGATCGTTCTTAGAAATGCTTGCAGATTTTCTTGCACATCCCGATCAATTTGTCAAGTAGATTGACAAAAATAAACAACGAAAAAATAT
>Ga0209930_1000490_pt1 | contig 97904 bp, 138 predicted proteins | sample ThiBiot_500_biof_2_FD_183948 | JGI IMG/M metagenome (GOLD analysis project Ga0209930, IMG submission 183948) | Wastewater bioreactor microbial communities from Cape Town, South Africa - Thiocy_cont_500_biof (SPAdes) | ecosystem: Engineered > Bioreactor > Thiocyanate-remediating >...
TGCACTAATGTATTCAGTGAAATTTTGATTACATCGGAAAAATAAAAGTTGAGCCGCGCGAGTCGGGAGTGGCGGCTTACAATGAGATAAGTGTGACTGAGGTTGTAAAACCATATTATCTTTTTCTGAACTATTGTAGAAAATTGTTGTTTAACAAGACAATGAGAAACTCGATCGAAATCCTTTATTCATATTCAATTGTTGTGCATGGACGCTCATACAGAAAAAAGTCCAAACACCTAAACTAAAGGCACGCAGTTATGGTGATTGGCAATTCAATATTGGAATGATAAATAAGAAACATTTCGAAAATCGAGATAAACTTGATGATTTGTTTCTCGATAAAAGTCGATAGAATTTCTATTCAAAATGCTATCAAATTACGTATGTTTGCCAGTGGAAAACGAGGCAACTACTATCTATTATTTGGCTTTGTTTATTAGCTAAAGATTTCGATTTGACAGTATAGATTTTTTATTTGCAAAAAATATAAAAGCACACAAAGTGAAAGAGAGATTATACAGGCACTTGTTTTTGTTGTTGTTCTTCTTCTAATTCTTGTCGATGTACTTTGAGCATAGCTTCGCGATGTATAGCTTCGAAATCGACTTGATCGAACAAAAATCTCGATATATGTTCAACAGCCGATTGAACTGTTTCTTGAACTTGAGCTAAATGTAAACCATTATGATGACTTTCGTCATTTAAATGTTGAAGTTGTTGAGCAACATATTCATCTAAATTCATTTTCTTTTACGAAAACAAAAAACAATCTGAATTCTTCTTTACTTTTAATTCCAAAATAGAAATTCAGCGCATCATGAAGTCGACCTTGTAATTCAATCAATTGTCGTGTATCTTTAACTCGAGCAACTGCATCCAATCGTTGTTCTAATGTACCCATTAGTTTCGTTTTGATTTCATAGTACGTATACAACACATCTCGATAGATACTCGCTAATTGTTTGTTCAATTTCAACGCTTTGTCAATCGAATTCTATAATTAATTCAAACAGGATTTTTAATACTGAAAAAAATGATTGTCTTTTGTCTACTTCGGTATCGGAGAGATATTCTCTTCGATCATGAAATAATTGTTTATTCAAATCTTTGGAGTGTTGATATCGACGTAGACTTTCTTGTAGAGCTTTAACAACTTCTTGCTCACCGGCTTCGACTAATGTGTAATGATGATAAACATCTGCCAATTCCGATCTAAATGATGAAAACAAACCGACAATCGATCAGTCGATTCTCTTTGAACACGTACTCAGCTTTCTGAATTTCTCCTCGAATTTTAACAGTTAGCGTTTCCATCATCGCACGAGATTCATCCATTTCAACGATATGTTTTTTCATATACGCTGTTTGACTCGTCATATAATTTACTCTCGTTTCTAATTCATTAGCTGTTGTCTAGAGAAAATCTTTTCAAAAGAAAAAAAAGCTAATTCAAAAAGATTTTCGATTTACTGAAGCTGTATGATGTCGTCCATCGACATCGGTTTTCTGTCGTGTTAATTGATCTTTATCTTTGACATAGCTTTCGTTTGTTTCTAAAAGATCGTGTTTCGTTGAGCCAAGACTAGCCTTTGTTTTCTCCTGAGATGATTCCAAATTAGCGACATTCGTTGTCAAATTATCAAATCGTGATTGAAGATTAGTTTCAACACGTTCAGCCTGAATAAGAACAAACTCAAAATCAATCATAATTCTTTTATTTTTACTTCTTCAGCACGAGCTGTTTCTGCTTCGTTCAATCCGTCGAGTTCGCGTTGATCATTGGCCAAATTCTTTTCCAACATATTGATCATCGTTGATTCATCATGAATCTGTCGACGAATACCTTCCATGGTCGACTAAAATTCACTTTTAAACGCCTTTTAAATGAAAGAAAATGTACGTTTACTCGAAGAGTATCTTCTTCTTTTTTCAATTTTTCAGTTTCTCGTTTCATATCCGTGCCAATCGAATCGTTGGTGTAGAAAGCTCGTTGAAGATTTTCGGTCACTGTTCGAAGCATTTCCGCGTCCCGTGTTCGTTGTTGATCGTACCGAGCTAAGGTCTTCTTATCACGATCGATTTGTCTGTCGAAAAGAAGAAAAAACGAATGAGAAATTTCATTGGAAAACCAACGTACACATTGATTTTGTTCAGTTTTCTTTCGTCTTCATCGATTGACGTTGTTTTCTCTCGTTCTTTTTTAATAATCTTATCAAGTTTTTCCTCGCGTTTCGATACGCTCGATTGAAGAACGTCGAGTTCTTGTTTTCGTTGATCATCACGATTTTTTTCATCGGCTCGTGCTTGAGCAAATTCATCGTTTAATCGTTCGATTTCATGTTGCATTCGTTCACGTTCATTGATCAAAGCTGCTAACTGAAAACTTATAAATTCAAAAAATTGTTTTTCAATTGAGCAAAATCGAACCTTTAATTTCAAACTCGCCGTATCCGATCTGGCTGCATCTCGTTTTTTAACTTCACGATTATATTCTTTATCGTTCTTCTTCACTGTTTGCTTCGCATCACGAATCGTTTTTTCATAGGCTTTATGTTGATCAATCGATGCTTGTAGTTTACCACTAAAAAAATGGCGAAAATTGATGAGAAAGAAGAAGAAAAGTCTATAAAACGAACGTGATTCGTTGTAAAGCTTTGGCAGCTTTGTCGATCTCAGCTCGAATTTCATCTCGTTCGGTTCCAGCTCGTTGATTAGCCTTCGTACATTTATCCAATGTATCCGCATTCTTCGCTCGACATAACGTCAGTTCATTCTCGGTTTCTTTCAATGCCTCATCGACTTTCGTTATTTCAACGAGTTCAACTTGAACTTTCTCAGTAATCAACGGAATCGTCTGCCGAATATTATTCACTTCAATGTCTAATTGCCGATGCCATGTTCGAGAGAGATCGATCTTCGAAAACATTTTCTCAGCTAATCGTGTATTGTAGGCGATGTGCCATTGAAGTTCAGTGATATCTGTTATGCATGCATCATGTTCTGAAAACGAATTGATAAAAGAATATTGAAAAAAAAGAGAGAGAAAGAGAACCTTTTTGTACAGCTAATGGAAGATCGTGCAAACGTTTGAGTCTCCAATGGTCGATATTGTCTCTCAGACGTAATCGAATGAGTTGTTCGCGTTCGCAGGAATTTATCAAACGTAAACGTTCTCGATCGAGTCGAGCTAAGAGCAAGAGAACTTCATCGAGTAGTTCGTCTTCTAATATTTCATGATGCGCATGATTATCAGTTACATGTCCACCTTTGCCAACAACTTCAAGTGCATCGCCACCCGATGAAGGAATTTGACTGAATGAAACTTCACGTTTAACCTGTTGTTTTGCTAAAATAGAATAAAGTTGTTGTGGTTGTTTTCGTTTTATTTTCAACATACGAGCTTGATTTCGATCTTCAATAGCATTCTGTACTAATTCAAGATGATTAATCGCTTTAGTTACACATGTCGAAAAGATTCGATTGAGCAAACAACTTTTCTTCCGATGAAAATCATAATCCGGCCAATTAGCTGGTAATTCGAAATCATCTTTTTCGCCACCATCAACACCTGAATCCGATGATGACGATGAATACTGATTATTCACGACTAAACAACACAAAAAAGTCGGTTTTTTCTTTTTCGCTTCAGCTAATTAACAAACCCGGTTCCATCACTATTTGATCTGTCAATCAAAAATCACCTTCATTCAAATTGAACTGCACATTCGGTTGCTTAGTAATTTCCAAATACAGATGTCGCTCATATTCTGCGAATAGATAATTAAAATATTTATTTCTTTTCTTTGTACTCAATGAGAAAATAAAATTATTTGATAAAATATTTCTTTGAAATCAAACAAACAAACGGATATCTTCAACGATATCTGATTTGTTCATTAAACACCATTGATTAAACGAAATCATTCTCTTCTTCTTATTTTATTATTATTTTTCTGTTTTATTTTTTATTCAATTATTATTATGTCGGAATCGTTCATGTTATGTATGTTCAGTGTAGCCATGTTTATCGGCTCATATCTATCCGGTTTAATTCCTCTAGCTTTTAATTTATCCGAAGTAAGACATCATCAATATCACAAAAAAAATGTGAAAATGTCTCTTTTTTGTTCTCAAAGACGAAAATGCGTTATGTAACTGTACTAGGTGCTGGCCTTCTAGTCGGTACAGCACTTGCTGTTATTATTCCTGAAGGTGTCAATGCTTTATATATGAATGAAATTGAAACTAGTCACGAACATACACATTCGGTTCATTCCGGTCCAACGGAATCTGTACAAACAATTTCACAAAAAACGAACGAACAAAACGAAACACATGAACATAAAGATATGCATTCGGCTATTGGTGTTACGCTCGTACTTGGTTTTGTATTCATGCTAATCGTTGACAATTGTAGTTCGAAAATTTTTCATCATCATGGAAGTCAAGTTGTTGATTCATCAGGTTCAGTTATAATTAACAAACCGAAAGCAACTTGGACAGCGACATTAGGTCTTGTTGTTCATGCTGCAGCCGATGGTATTGCTCTCGGTGCAGCATCGGCAACTAGTCGATTCAATGTTGAACTCATCGTTTTCATGGCGATTATTCTTCATAAAGTAAATTCAAATGTCAAACAAAAATCAGTTCGTTTTTCAATTCAATGAATTCTAGGCGCCAGCAGCGTTCGGTCTCGTTTCATTTTTAATGTCCGATGGCGTCGATCGAAAGCGTATTCGTCGACATCTGTTAATCTTTTCACTTGCAGCACCGCTAACCGCAATTGTAACATTTGTTCTACTCAAAAGTGTACGTTCGAGATTTTCAAAATCGAGACGAAATTCTTTTTTTCTTCTTCAGCATGTTCAACAAAGTTATTCAATGAACGCCACAGGTCTTGCGATGTTATTCAGTGCAGGAACATTTCTCTTCGTTGCAACAGTACACGTTCTACCCGAAGTGCAATCCCATTACGATGATCGGCAATTTCGTGCAATTGAACTTCTAATTTTAATATTCGGTAGTTGTTGTCCTATTATACTTTCAATTGGACATAAACATTAGCAGACAGACGAGAAAAAACAAATATATATATGAGAGAATCGATATTGAACGTTGTTCGTTTGTTTCTTTTTTTTAGATAGATAGAGAAAATGGGAGATGATATCTATGTTGTCGAGAAGATTCTCGACAAACGTATTGATGAAAATGGACAAACCGAGTATTTTTTGAAATGGTTTGGTTATGATGATGACGATGCGACATGGGAACCCGAAGAGAATGTGTTTTGTAAAGATTTAATCGAGCTCTATGAAAGAAATCAACAGATTGTAAGAAAGAAATTCAAAAAAAACAACAACAAAAAAGATTTTTCTCGAATTTAGTTGAAAGATTGCGAAGAAATTCTTTCGGAAATCTGCGAACAAATCGATGAACCAACGTTATTTTTTACTCCTCCATTAGCAGATCAATTCGAGAATCAGGAAAACGAAACGGCAACACGTCGTCGTAAACGAACAAGTACAAATGGCAATTCCATAACTCGCAAGAAAAAATTACGAGCAAATTCAACTGATAATCAAACAAATCTTGTCGATGAAAATGCCAATGATATTCATACGAATTCTACGATTGATTATCTTGCATTGGAACCGGAACGTATCGTTTCAATAACACGTTCACATACGGCTAATCAATTAGATTTTCTTTTGAAATGCAAAGCATCTCCAACGAAATTATATTTCATTTCGAATGACAAAGCCAAAGAACTTGTGCCTGATCTTTTAATTGAATTTTACGAGAAACATATCAATTGGTTTATCGATCGACCACCATCGTCGAAGCCCAAAACTGTCAAACGAAAATCTTAAAAAGAGATCTTGTTGTTTGTTGTTCACACAATGTTTCTTTTCTTTTTTCTGTACATTAAAACACTTGTCTGAATGGATGTATTCTATATATATATATATATGTGTTTTTCTTTGAAACTATCTAGATGAGATTAACACAGGTTGTTTATTCGAGTTTACAAGTCTTTCAAAATGCGACACGTATTGTCGATCCCAAACTCATACGAAATGTCGGCATCATTGCGCATATCGATGCAGGTTGAATGACTGAAAAAACGACTCACAGACGTAAATCGATTGTTTAGGAAAGACAACGACTGTCGAACGAATGCTATTTCATGCTGGTTTCATTCGTTCGATGGGCAATGTCGATGATGGAAATACGACTATGGATTACATGGAACAAGAACGTGAACGAGGCATTACGATAACATCTGCAGCGATTACAATACCGTGGAATAAACATCGAATTAATCTAATTGATACACCCGGTACGTTGTTTTCGTTTTTTGCACAGGTGAGATGCGAGAAACAATCAAATGAGATTGACTGAACAATTTCGTTTTTAATAGGACATGTCGATTTTACGATCGAAGTCGAACGATCGTTGAGAGTGCTGGATGGAGCAGTGACGATTCTCGATGCATCAGCTGGTTTGTTTATTTGATTTTTAAAAAGACAAAAACAAAAAAAGTGAATTTTCAGGTGTTGAAACTCAATCGTTGACTGTCTGGAGACAAGCAAACCGGTATCATATCCCTCGATTGATCTACATCAACAAAATGGACAAACCGACCGCGAATCTTTCGATGTGTTTAGACTCAATTCGACAGAAATTTCATGTCGAACCTGTTCTCCTTCAACGACCGATCGGTTTCGGCAAACAATTCGTCGGTATTCTTGATTTACTCAACGAGCTTATCTATCCGCCAACAGTTTCATCAAATGAACTCAAAACTCATCGAGAGAAATTCATCGAACAATTAGCTGATCTCGATGAAACAATCGCTGATATCATTCTCAATGATAAACCTCTAACAAATCTTCAATTAACACAAGCTATCGGCCGATTGATGGTCAATGATCAACGTTACGTGCCGGTACTTGTTGGTAGTTCGTTAAAAAATCTCGGCATACCCACGCTACTCGATGCGATTGTGAATTTTCTGCCGAGTGCACGAGTCATTACAGGTTCGACATCGAATGTCGGCACATTACTGTACATATTCAAAACGATTCATGATCGACAAAAACAACCACTGTCGTTTGCGAGAGTTTACTCGGGCTCAGTCAAACGACGAATGGCGTTGATCAATGCGCGAACGAATGACAAAGAATTGATACAAAAAGTTCTACTTCCATTTGCAGATAACATGGAAGATATGGAAGAAATCAAAGCAGGTTCGATCGCTGTTCTAAGTGGTTTCAAAGAAGTAGGAGAAGTTTGTGAAATCTGTTCATTCGAATGATTGATTTCTTAGGCATCAAGTGGAGATATTCTCGTTGCAAATCGAAAGCCTGATCTTGATATTCAATTACAAAATCTCAAACATCAATATTCATTTCTGCCTGATCCCGGTCTCGAAGCTCCGACGCCTGTTTTCTTCTGTACGATTGAAACCTATTCCGAAAGTAGTCAAAAACAACTCGACGTTGCTTTGAAAAACATTCGTCGCGAAGATCCATCGCTACGCGTTCGTATCGATGATCAAACCGGTCAGACGATCCTTCTCGGCATGGGCGAATTGCATATCGATATCATTCGTGATCGATTAAAACGAGAATACGGCTTGGAAACGTATCTCGGTCCGCTGAATGTCAACTATCGTGAAACACCAACTAAACAAACTGAACAAACGATCGTCTGGAATTCGACAATTAACGAACGACACGCGACTATCTCGATTACACTTTCAATCGAACCCGTTCTAAGAGAAGACAATAGCGTTCAAAGTTTTTCAGAAATCGAACTCATTCGAACTGATGAACAGAATTTCGAACAATTGAGAAAAGATCACGTTGGTAAAGAATCCTCGCTAATCTTTCAGCTTGATTTTTTAGGCATTTCTTTCCTCTAGATGCAATCAACCATGGTGTTCGATTAGCTCTATCGACCGGTTCTATCAAAGGCGCGGAAGTTGTTAACATTCATGTTAAACTTCACGATCTTCAATTGACCGGCTCGATATCGCCTGCACTTTATTCAGCAGCTGCATCGGATTGTATTCGTGCTTGTCTTCGACATGCCGATTGCACTCTTCTTCAGCCCATGATGCGTGTTGAAGTAAAAAGTTCGCTTTCGAATGAATTTCTAACTAAAAATACATCTAGGTCGTCTGTGTTGCCGATCGAACGCAAGCTGTCTTGGACGATTTAGCTCGTCGACATAGTCAAATCATTGATGTTCGACAAGGTTCTCAAGATTCGATGAGTACAGTGATCACACGTACGCCACTTTCTGAATTAATTGGCTACAGTTCAACATTACGAACAGTCACAAGTGGTCAAGCAGATTTCACTTTAGCTATTGATGGTTATGAACCCACAGTAAATCATTGAGAGAAAAAAACTTTTGTTTTTTTGTATCTTGAGTTTTTATTTGAAATAAAAAGAAGAAAATTTCTGTTTTTGTTTTCTGTGTTTTTCGTGGTTAAAAATCTCTTTTGTTTGCTTTTATTTTTTCTCGCTTGCAGCTTGTTGTTTTTGTCGATCAACTTCTAATTTACTCTGTTCATCTTCATATTGTTTAATCAACGAATTTAATTCGTCTTCCTTTAACATTCGAATTGTCGTCTGATTGGTTTGATCATCATGTTGTAGAACAGCAATTTCGATTTTATCCGACGATAATTTCGTCGTATCCAAAGTTTTACTAAACACTCGAATAGCCAAACGCAAAGCATCGTTCAATTGTGTTTCACCGATTTTATATTCTTGTTTAAGAATCGAGATGGCCGTTTGAGAATTATGGCCAACACAAGTTGCTTTCCATCCGCCATAATTTCCACTTGGATCGGATTGATATAATTGATAACCGTAGTGTTTATCCCAGCCCATGTAGAGAAACGAAACACCGAATGGTCGTTTGCCACCGAACTGTGTATAGGCTTGTTTGATGTTGCACAAACGCGAGACAATATGCTCGATCGGTGCTGGCTCTTGATAAGTTAATAAATAACTATTTTAGAAAAAAAAAACAAAGGTAAAATGTAGATCAATTTTCATCTCAAATACCGTTGTGCAACCATTCGTAATTCGTTGATTAAAACGTTAGCATCACTGGTTATACCAGAAACTGAACAACAGAGATCGTCATGAATCTTATAGATCTTTTCCGAGTATTTGACATCGTCAAGTAACGGACTAACATTCCGTTTTTCACCGGCAAGAACGATGCCATTTTCAGCTAGGATGCCTAACGATGCACCGGCATGTGAAATAGCTTCTAAAGCGTATTCAACTTGATACAAACGACCTTCGGGCGAGAAGATTGTCGCACGTGTATCGTATCGTCGAGCCATGTATGTGTATGTTTATCTACAATTGAGAGTGTAGCGTTTGTTTTTTTTGCACAGACGAATGAATTATCGATTATTTGTCAATATAAATGAGATGATTAAACACAAAAGACAAAACATATTCGAATTGAAATACATTTATACAAAGAGAAAAAGAGAGAGAGAGAGATTCTTCGGCTATCCTAAGGATGAATGTCTGTATGACGACGTTTGGGTTTTTTCGGGTTACGTGAACGGCTTTTAGCCTTGCAAATCGGGCAGATCGGTGCATTTCGATGAATTTGTTGTTGACACGATTGACATGTCTTCATCGGCGGTGGTTGTTGTCGAAACGATGCTCGATCGACATTCGTCGGCAAACCTCCGATGACCTTCGGAAGATTTAAACCTGTCGAAGTTTGTTGTTGTTGCTGTTGATTTGTTGTCGATGTTGGATGTGCTGTACTTGTCGTGTTAGCCAATTGCGTTGTTTGATGATGATGAAATGGAAGACCTAATGAAAGTGTTTCGTGAGCATTGTCTAGGCCAGTTGAGATTCGGTTGGTTGGAAGTTCGTGTTCGTTGGTTTGCTGCTGTTGCTGTTGAGTGAGCAATTGTATTGCAGTCAGGCCGGTTTCATCATCGTCGTGATCAGTCAAACGATCGAGATTTAACATGTCTCGGATTTTATTGATTTCTTCTTTGATCGGTTGATAATCTTTCAAAAGACGTTTGCTTTCTTGAAGAGCACGAACACGTTCTTCTTCGGCTTGTTTGATTGTTGTTTCCATCTAAGAAAAGACTTTCAAATCGAAATCATTTTCGAATCCTTCGACATACAATGTTGATATCTGCATGGATCAAACGTAGTTCTTCAATGTGTGACATACGTTCTTGCACGAGAATGTCCAATTCTTTTCGAAATTCTCGTAGAGCTTGACTTTCGCGTGTAATCGCATCGTTATTCTGTTGTAAATGAGTTTGTAAACGTTGAAATTGATTTTGTTTGTCACTAAAGAATTTTACACGTGCAAAAAAATCTCTTCTTTAATTTAATCGACTTACCCTAATTCTTTAATAAGATCGAGTTTACGCATTGACATGACTAAATCTCGTTCATCGATCGATGGAGTCGATGACGGTGTTTTTTCGTTTGTTGTACTTGAATTTTCCATGAGAATGAAACTGACAGGCAAATCGATCGATGATGAATAGCTTTGCTTAGCTGACGAACGAACGAAACAAACAAAGGTCAAATGTTAAACTAACCAATGAGAAACAGAGGTCGCTCAACCTCAAATCAATTCAAATGATTTCGCTTTATTTTTCAATCAAAATTTTCAATAAAATTCTCAAAAAAAAATAATTCGAATCGAACAAAAAATGAAATAAAATTTTTCATAGATGTAGTTATTTGCTAATGAGTTTTTAATGATCGATTCGCATTGTCAATGCATTTGTTAACAAAATAAATGTCAATAAGAAATTCTCAATTAGATGGAGACATTAACGATGAATTCCTTGAGGATACAATACAAAAAAAAAGATCAAATATGATTTTTCATGCGAATAAATAAACACAACGCTCGCATGCTTCTCTGCTTGAGTCCAGGAAAAGATTCAGCGAGAAGGAAAACACAAACTACGTCATATCGTTGTTGCTGTTGGTTTTAAATACGGTATTCTATTTTTTAACTAATTAAATAGAAAAACATGTCTCTTATAATAGAAATAACTCGAGCTTACAATGTAAGTACATGTCATTAATATAAATGAATAAGAAAGACAAAACGACCCAGTTACCAGGTAGAGTAGAGAAAATTGACGTATTCGATGGTAAAAATAGATTGTTTTAGTACCATTTTGGTGCTCGATGAGAGTGATGATAACATTTATTGGATTTCTGGGAATGATTGTTCATTTCTCTCAAAAGACAAATGTGAGCATTGCATTAGTTTGCATGGTTAATCATTCAGCAATTGAACGTCACGGGATCGTACATGAATTGAACGAAAAATGTTTAACAACCAATCGAACAAATCATCTTGTAAATATAAGAAAAAAAAAAGAAATATTCAATAGATTTTCGTTTAGGATGGACCGTATATTTGGAGTAATAATATCCAAGGTATTATTCTAAGTACATATTTCGGCGGATATATTATCACGCAAATTCCAGCGGGTTATATCGCCGGTCGTTATGGAGTACGATTTCTGTTCAGTGGCGCGATATTCATCTCGAGTTTAGTGACAATTATCATGCCGTTTGTTTCGTCGATTCATTGGATATTATTCAGCAGTCTTCAGGTACTTGTTGGTCTTGCTCATGGGACGATTTGGCCGTGCATGGCTGTGATTATGGCCCATTGGGCACCGGCGAATGAACGAGGCAAATTAATGGGATTTATGAATGCAGGTGGACAAATCGGCAATGTTTTGACATTGTCTATCGGAGGATTGATGTGTTCGTGGGATTTTCTCGGCGGTTGGCCGTTGATTTTCTATTCTGTAGGTTCGTAAACACATACATATGATTGTAAATCGATGAAATATGTGCGAATAATTTAGGTATTTTCGGATTAATGTGGAGTTTTCTTTGGTTGATTGTTTATTCTGATTCACCTAGCCAGAATCGTTATATTAGTAATATTGAAAAGAATTTTCTCATTGAAAATACTCATCAAAGAAGTGCTCAGCAATTTCAAACACCCTGGAGATCCATTTTCCGATCGTCATCCTGCTGGGCTTTATTTCTTATTCATACATGTCATAACTGGGGCACTTACACATTCCTTACATCGATTCCGAAGTATATGGATGAAGTTCTTGGCTTTGATATTAAATCAGTAAATAAGATTGAAAATCGATTTTTGTTCTATCGAGACAAAAAACTGAACTTTTGATTTAGAATGGCATTCTCTCGGCATTGCCCTATGCCAGTCAATGGTTGAATATAAATCTTTGTGGTTTTCTCGCTGATTTTTTCATTCATCGAAAGTATCTAACCGTGACTCAAACGAGAAAATTATTTAATTTCTTCGGCAATTTTCTTCCGGCATTATTCATCTTTCTTCTTGCGTTTATGACCTGTTCATGGAAATATCTAGCTGTAATTTTGTTAACACTCGGCGTTGCAATTAGGTATTTGATTCGATTCTCAATTTCGAATTCAACCATTCTTTTTTCTAGTGGCTGTTGTTTTGGTGGCGGATTTTCTCTAGTAGCAAATGACATCGCACCGGCCTATGCTGGACTAATCTTTGGAATTTCGAATACATTCGCGACTATACCTGGGATTTTAAGTCCGTACATTGTCGGAGCATTGACAGAAAAGGTAATGCGAAAAGTGAATTAAAAAATCAAATGAATTCGAGTGTTTTAGGATCCGAATAATTGGCAAATCGTATTTTTTCTGTGTACAGGCATTTATCTAATTGGTATTTTGATTTTCTTACTACTCGGTTCAAGCGAATTAAAACCATGGGCTACAAACAACCGATCGTTCTCCAATGAAGACAAATCAATTACTCTAATTTAAATAATTTATATTGACAAACCAAAAAAAATGCATTTACATATAATGCTCGACATTTTCAGCGAGATTAAACTGATTATAATAAACAAAAAGCAAGCAGAATTAGTTTCTATTCCCGATTGATGACTATGAATCGACTTGAATAACGAATTCAATTGTTGAATCAGTTTGACTGACTGGTTCGATTTGACCACTAATCATCGAACATTTCTCATTATCATCATCGCCACTGCTGCATAAAACAAGTTCATATTTTAAATGTGAAACTGTTTTATCGCGTGGAATGTAATCCAATAGCATTTGATCGGACATACTACGCATTAATTCGCCATCACAAATTTTAAAGCCATCTGTATCTTCGATTGACCATGTTCCCGAATTCGTCTCTCGTAATTGATGAGTATCAGGCGTTTGAATTGTTAGATAAGCTTGTTTCGAACCGAATGTTCGTTCTTCGTTCAATGTTTCACTGAGATCGAATCGACACTAATCCAAAAAACACAAGAAACTAGAAAATTATGCGTTTGTTTTTCGAAGACAATCATACGCGAACGATCGTTCCTTGGTTCAGATCGATTCGTTTGACATGCGAATTGTTCTTGTCTGCAACGAACATGTAATTTTCGAAAATAGCGAGACCTTGTGGCGAATTGAACTTTGCTGAGTTCGATTCTCCACGTTTTTTTTTTGTGTCTGTATCGATGACGAAATAACTCGAGCAAACCGAAGTTTTCATGTCGAAACGTTTGATTTTGTGATTAAATGTATCGGTTATATACAATTGCGAGCTTGGATAATGATAAGCCAGGCCAATCGGATGTTGAAATCGCGCATTGTAACCACTACCGTCAAGATCACCGAACGCCGAGAGATTCTAGATGAACGAGAGAGAAAAATAGAGCGGAAAGAAGGTGCTTAGTTTAACGTACAGTCGGATCGGAATCACCGCCGATGAGATTATTAACACTTCCTGTTTGTAGTGAAACAACACGAATACTTGAACTGTTACTATCAGCAATGAAAAGAACGGGTTCACCGTTCATAGTTCCATTACAGATGCCACGTGGTGTCGCAAGACAAGCAGTCATTGGCTCTGAACTGTTTCGATTCTCTTCGAGTCCACTACCGATGATAGCTGAACAGGAATTCTTTTGTAAAATTCTACAATCGACAAACAAAAATTCAAATCTTTTCTTTTCTATTCAATTGATTTACATGTCATTCCACCATTGAGTTTCCTCGAACGCATACGCCCAAATCTGATGATGACCAGCCATTGATATCAACAAAACCATTTTATTATCAACTAAATTTCGAATTCTAACAAAAACAATTCGTATAAACACCTAAATCTGCTTACAAGGAGATTCAATAACGCAAAGATCCCAAGGCGAGGCAATTGGCTGTTGAGAACGTTTCAAACCTCCGACTTTATCACTTCCTAATCGACCCGTTCCAATCAACGTCAATACACGACGTGAATTTGGATCATACTAAATCAACAATTCGTTTACATTCTCGAATATCAATCGATATCTCACCACTCGAATTGCGTGATTATTCGTATCAGCAATATAAATGCAATTGTTATATTCAACTAAACCATGAGGACAATCGAACTCAACTTGTTGAATTTCTCCATCGGCTAAACCCGATTGACCGTTGCCAACAACGTCCTACGAGAGATGAAAGATCGATTTTTCTTTCGAAAACAAAGATTTTTTCATTTACAATAACTTTCCCATCGACTTCACAGAAAATCAATTGATTCGAACCAGCATAGGAAATGCACAATTGACCGTTGCTCGTCATACAAATATGGCTTGGATAGGACAGTTTCATTGTTTTATTTTCGAAATCTTCCGGTGAATTTTTCACAGGCGGAGACGCACGAACTGTTGCTTTATAAAACGAAAGAATCGGCAAGAGAAATGTTTCCGTATGTTGAACATGATTTTCCCCTTCGAAGATCAACAACGGCAATGCATCCGGTCCGAAGATTAAAACTGTCGGGTAGATTTGACATTCGACTTGTTTCCAAACCTGTAGCGCACTGTCATTGAACGTATTAAACGGGATCGATTGTTCATTGAGAAAATGTCGAATATTCGCTTTGTGTTTTTCGTGTTCATATTTCGGCGAATGAATCCCGATGATTGTAACCTAAAAATTCAACAATTCAAACATCGATCAACGCTTTTGTTTTTTCGACATACGCCAGCAGTTGAATATCGTTTATCAATACCGATTATTTTCGGCATCATATTCGACGAATGAACATCCGAAAATGTCCAAATATAAACAACGAGAATTTTCTCGTGAATAACATCTTTCAATTGAAAACCAGGCGTCGTTTGCACAGCCTGAAGATCTAAATTGACAAAAAACAACATCGATTTTCTTTTGATTTAATCAATCGATTACGTAAAACTTTCTCGTAGATCTCTCGTGTATATTGTTTGAGATTTTCTTCATCTTCTCGTTGATGAATTTGAATTAAATACGCGTTTATATGTTCGTCGAACTTCGTTGGATCTTTGGCAATACTCGAAAGAAGATCAAAAGTTAGATCTCGAAATGCATCTGTAGTAAATTCGTTTGTACGCATGATTGTGATAGCTGAAAAGACGATCGTTGAGTGCATATATACTCATTGCCATCCAATTGAAAGACATATCTCGCGCGACATCTATTTCTCGTAGAATAATTTTCGACAAAATCAATATTTGACAAACAATAAAAATGATTTTTCCTTTCGAATTTCTCCTTTCTTCATTTGTCATTTCGATCTCATCGTTCTTTTGTCTCATCGAGGTCATCAAGTCGATTAAAATGGCACAACATAGCACACAGACATCGATAAAATTCTCTCTTGTTTATCGTTCGATTTCAAATGACTACGAATAGTACAAATCATTCCTCTCCAATAACAACATCAACCACCGATGTTCTTCTTCCACATCCATTGAATCACGTCAATCACAATCACACCGATCCATCGAAATCTTTGAAACGAACACGTTCATCCAGTCCAACATCGGACTCAAATAACAAAAAAACGCGAAAGAAACGAAACACAACCGATATCGATCAAAGTCTTGGGTAATTAACGCTCAGTTTAGCTTCTTCAAGATCATTTTTGTTGTGATTTTAGAAGGCATTTATCTGCAGATAAATTGCACGTTTATCCGTGGCCAACCAACGAACCACATGCTGATCTTCATGTTTTACAAGAACAAATCTGCGATTATCTATCATTGAAATCATTCAAAAGAAAATATCCTGGTTTGTTCGAAGAAAAGAAAAAAGGTCGAACTTTGACAGTTGAATTTAGATATCTATCGGCGAATTGTCGATTTGCACGAACGTGAATATTTAAAATCTCAGAATGTCGTCACCGAAAGTCAATGTGATCTCGGTTTAACAGCACTTAAACTCGATGAAGTTCTGGAATTAATGTCTGTCGATTATCCCGACAAATGTCATGTAAATTCAATCTCTTCGAATGATTTCTCTTTTATTTTTCTTTCTTCTAGCAATTCAATGATGTTTGGCAACAAAAACGTCGCACATTAATGTCAACGAATAATAATCATAATCATAATAATCACAAAACTAATAACACACTTCTCTCAACATCGATTTCCAGTCAACTCGCCGATAATTCTGATAAAACTCGTTCAACTGTATGTGAATTTGCTTATTTTCGGATCGAATTTTGAATTGTTTTGTTTTTTATCGTAGAAACTCTCGAATACAATTCGTGGTGATCTTATTCGTTCAGCTATGGAATACAATACGCAATTGCAGAAAGAACGACTTCAAGAACGCAAAGCTTGTTTCGATTTGCAAACAATGGTAATTCGAAAAAACTCTAAAACCTCTCTCATTTTCCCCTCATAGCAAATCCATTTACCAGCCAATCGTCAATTTCGTTTACCGAAACATCTAACTCAAATCGGCTCGTATCCATTAGCATTAGTGCCTGGTCAATACCAAGATTCCTATCGAAAATACCAATCTGAAGAGCTGAAATACATGCCGATTAACACGGCGGTCTATTACTATCCCAAACCGATTTCTCTTGTTCAATCGGATCGATTTTCTCAACAAGTAAAAACAAAAATTGTTTGACATTAAATCAAAATTCTCGTCTAGACAACGGCCGATGACGACGACGAAGAAACGCCTCAAACAAACGGACTTGTCAACGGTTCGAAAACCCCATCTAGTCAATTGATAATCTGTCATATGTGCAAAACAACCCACGACAACAATCAAGACGAGTTCATTCAATGTACAAATTGTCTCAATCGTTATCATCCGATTTGCATCGACATGAATTCGGACATGTTGAACATAATTAAAACTTATTCGTGGCAATGTATCGATTGTAAAAGTTGTGCAAAATGCTCGAAAACACATGACGAAGCGAATATGATGTTTTGCGATCGATGTGATCGAGGTTATCATTCCTATTGTGCCGGATTAGAAAGCATACCTGACGGTTCCTGGCAATGTTCGTTATGCGATCCGCCTGTGTCGTCAACGAAAAGTCGACGAACACGTTCGGTTCAATCGCCAAGTACGACGCCACGTTTGTCCTCACGTCGACAACGCGACTCAACAACAACGGATCTGCAAACGAATGCGAACAGTTCATCAATGAATCTCGTTTTAACTCGTCAATAACCTAATTCGAGAAATGAATATATACATATACATAGATCGATTGTATAAATGGACCTTCAATATTCTTCTTCTTCTTCTTTTTTCGTGTTTCATTGTATAATATTTCGTCATGTCGATTGCCTAGATTAGGCAATCGATTATTTTCTATATAGAATTCACATTTCTTTGTTTATTTGAAAAATAAAACAGACACACACACACTTACTTACAGAATGCTGACCAAAGGATTTTTATGTGTCTTTATTGTTATACTTTAGAATGTCAGTCAATGCGAATCAACAAATTCGACCGATTATCGAGTGTTTTTGTCAGATCTTATCATCGTCGGGATTTTCGACGGTTACACCGGAGATATTTCGATTGGCGAAATTCGATCGAGATGAAGCTGTGAGATTTGAATTGTTGAAAATCAACACCAAATCCTTTCGTTCTTTGTCTTAGACGGTTCCACTTTGGCGGTTAATCTACGAAATTCTTCATTCCAATCAGCCATCATCACCACAATTCGATCGAATGTCGAAAGAGGAATTAGTTTCTTCGATTAAATCCGAACTGTTCACTCGCGGTTATACATACGAACAGTTTCTCCAACTTGACAGTCAAATGAAACATGGGAGTCAGCAGTTACTTGTTTGTCTCGGTTGGCTAATCTATCATTTGAAATTAATCGAAAGTTGTATGAAAAAATGTCTGCAAACTGAGTCTGTATTGGATTATGATGATACGAGTTCGTTGTATAAGAATGAGAAAATCTCCGAAGAGAAATTTAATTCGAAAGAACAAAATCAAATCAAACAGGCAATGAGAATTAACTCGAAATTACGGTTTAGCTTAAGACGATTACACGGACTTGTTATTGAAAATGCAAATTTACAGCACCAAGTAAAAATTCAACATTCTCAAAACAAACGTAAATCGAATTTCGTCTAGATTCACCAATGTCACAATATGTCCGCACTTGAAGCACATCTTTGCCAACATCCTCATTTGTTATCTCATGTATTCGAGTTTTTATTTTAAAAAACAATAGAAAATCGAAATCTGTTTTTAGTATTTAATCGAACTTGAAACTGAGCAAAAGAAATTGAATGATTTTCTCTTTTGGAATCAACATGAACATGTTTTCTGGAAATGGATGGTAAAACTAAACCACTGATTTCTCATGAATTTGTTTATTTTCTTCAAAACAAAACAAAAGGAAAGTGTTCTCGATCAAACAACGCCCGATGACGAGCCAAATGAAATCTTCGAGCCATTAGCTCAAACTGATTATCAACGTTTAGCCGTTGAAAGACAGAAATTCCATACAGCGATCGATACACTCGATAGTGCGCTCGTTCGTCTTCAACAATTATGGATTTCGAATGTAAAACTCAGTTTTTTTTATTTCTCCTCAAAATTGATTTTTGTTTGTTTTCGTTGCAGAATGACCGTGCATCGGTCGAACAAGATCTTTCTCTGATTGATACTCAAGTAACCTCGTTATTCAATCAACTACTCGCCACAGATCCGTCGTCAAATATTGACAAATCTCATTCGAACTCATCGAGTTTTCTTCACGAACCTTTTCGACTTGTATATACGAATGTTTCCGATCGAAATCAATTCGAACGTTTAATAAAACCGGTTGATTTCGATCGTGAAACTCAATGTTTAAATAATCTTCAAACGAATATCGATCAACAAATCGATAGACAACGAAATCTTCTCGACACACTTTCGAATCAATTTCAACATGTCATGATTGTCTAAATTTTAGATTAAAATCAACGATGGCAGAGAAACTCAATGAATTCGCTAGTAAATTACCAAAGAATGCGCCGAAAGGTCTCGGCATAGGAATGTCCGTTCTTCTCGGTGCATCAGCAGCCGTCTATGGAATCTATCGATCGATGTACACCGGTAGAAATGAATGAAATCAATGTGTTCTTTTCGAAAACTGCTCCGTGTTCTAGTCGAGGGTGGTCATCGAGCGATTATTTTCAATCGAATCGGTGGAGTTGATCAAAATACCATTCATTCAGAAGGATTACACTTCCGGTATACAAAAAACCAAACAAACATCGAATTCGAAAACTTTTCTGTGTTTTTTTTTCAGAGTTCCGTGGTTTCAATATCCGATTGTATATGATATTCGTGCTCGTCCAAGTGTTATTCGTTCGCCAACGGGTAGCAAAGGTTCGTCACTCGCGTTTTTCTCTTGTCGTCAATTCACATATTTTCGTATTTGTTAGATTTACAAATGGTTACCATTGGTTCGTCGAGACATAGATCATTTTTCTTGATAGTTTTCTGTTTTGTTTCTTTTTCTCCTTAGCTCTTCGAGTTTTAGCTCGGCCTGACCAAACCCGTTTACCTAAAATCTATCAATCGCTAGGTACCGATTGGGACGAACGAGTTCTTCCATCGATTTGCAACGAAGTTTTAAAGAGTGTCGTCGCTAAATTCAACGCTTCGCAGTTGATTACTCAGCGACAACAAGTATCGAACTTGATTCGTATTGATTTGATCGAACGAGCTCGAGACTTCGATATTCTACTCGACGATGTTTCGATAACAGAATTGAGTTTCGGTCAACAGTATTCAGCGGCTGTCGAAGCTAAACAAGTCGCACAACAAGAAGCTCAACGAGCCGTTTTCACTGTCGAACAAGCTAAACAAGAACGACAACAGAAAATCGTTCTAGCTGAAGGTGATGCTGAATCAGCTAAACTGGTAAATTCAACAACAATCTTCAATCTTCACGCTCACTTTCGTATTTTAATTAGATCGGTAATGCTATTAGTAAAAATCCCGGTTACTTAAAACTACGTAAAATTCGTGCCGCTCAAAATATCGCCAAAACTGTACGATTTGTCATTTTTCTCTCTCTTTCGATTTTGTTTTTGTTTTTTTTAGCTTTCAACAAGTACCAATCGTGCTTTTCTTGATGCTCAGGCATTGATGATCAACATCGCCGATCCACGATTCGACGATTCAACGCAAGAGCTCGGTCGTAAACGACGTTAATGGTTTTTTTCTGATTAGATTTATTTTGTTTTTCGCATTAGAGAAAAAAAAGAATCCGAAAAAGAAGAAATTGTCCTGTTTTTCTAGATTATGAAACATCGACCTACTCGTCGGCAAGTTCGAGAAACATCAAATACCATGACGAGTAAATCAACAGGTCAATATAAAGTGAGTAAAAAGGTACGAAATGAGGGTGTTGAGGGTGATTGATCTCTTTGATTCTCGTTGGCAGATCAATCGACCCTATCGGCCAACGCAACAACAAGAAGAAACCATCGAAAAACAACAAAAACGATTTGATAGTAAACGATTTTCATTGAATTGAAAACAAGAAAATCGTTTTTCTCTTTCAGCTGTCAATCAAATGCTTGAGAAAGTATCGAGGTAGGAAATCGAAGAAATCGATAGATTAATCATTGAATCGATTGTTTAGTAAGCCAATTAATCAAAATAACAGTAACAACAATTCCAGTCCAACTGGAAACGATGACGGATCGGAAGGTAGATCGAATCGATTGTCGAAAAATAACAAATAGTTTTGAATTTAGTATCAATTGTCGGATACCTCAAGGCAAAGCCAGTGAAATTTCAAACGTATGTTTTCAAAAAATCATTGTTTCATTTTGAAATCAATCATTTTCTAGACTTGATGAGTTACTTCAAAATTTTCCATCTGTACGAACAGCTCTTTTAAAAAAGTAACCATTCACTTTCGAATCTTTATTTCCAAACGGGTGATTTCTAGACGAGCAAGTACACCATCGTCAAATTCCACTGAAGTATAATCTTTGTTGAAATAAAAGACAAACGAAATCGAATTATTAACTAGACTCTCACGTCACGTTTATCATCTCTTCAACTAACTCCTTCTCCTCCGGTCACTCAATCGACAAAATCCGCTTGGCGAACACGTCGAACCTACAGTAACACCTTCGAATTCCGCAGAAAACCGAACGAAAATCGACTTTGTTTAGGTTTGAACGAGAACGAACTACGTCTTGCTCAAACGATCCTCGTCGGTGATGAAAACGAATCATTCGGTTGCATTGGCGATCAGCCGATAACTCGCAAAGATCTTCGAACACTTCGTGGACTCACTTGGTTGAACGATGAAGTCAGAATTCGCTTTCATTCATCGATAAATTCACTTTGATTTCCTCAGGTCGTTAATTTCTATCTCGCCCTTGTCGCACGCGACAGTGGTACACAAGGCAACATACGTGTATATGCATTCAGTACATTTTTTTATTCGAAATTAACCAAAGACGGACCAACACATACGAGTTGGGACCGATGGATGCGTCGAGGCAATGTGACATTTTTCGATTATGATCTTATTTTAATTCCTATTCATCAAGGAAATCATTGGACATTAACTGTAAAAGAGAATTTTCTATCAAAAAAAACATTTTTTTTCTCTTTCGCTGTTAGACAATCGATTTTCGTTCTCGTTGCATCAGCTATTACGATTCATTGGGTGGCACGGATGAGTTATGTTTAGGTCGTATCTATGCATTCGTCGAACATATGTACGCGACAAAACGACAGATCAATCCATTGCCCGATGGTTGGCGTGCACAATCGATGAACATGATTCCAGAACAAGCGAACGGCAGCGATTGCGGCGTATTTGCTTGCCAATTCGGCAAGTATTTAGCTCGCGAATGGCCATTGGACTTTACTCAATCTCAAATGCCACATTTTCGTTTACAAATGATTTATGAAATTTATACGAAAAAACTTCTTGTTTAAACACAAACTCACTTTTTTTTTCTGTTATGTACAAATTGTATTATTTGATTTCTATTCAAACAGCAACAAAAAAAAACACGAGAGAGAGAGAGAGTTGATCATGAAATAAAATATTTCAAAATTTTTCGGTTCAACAAAGAATAAACACAACTCGAAGGTCACGAATGACGATTAACTATTCAAGGTTAGACATAGGCGGGTTTGCTTTTCCACATCCTTGACTTTCGATTTTTCTCGTGGGTTATTTATTAAGTTTCATTTTCAAGGTAAATTTCGACATCTATCGTCGAAAGAGAAACGAAACGATCGAATATATATATATATATTTGATATTCGAAAATATCAACTGGTTGGTTCATATCGTCAGACAATGGTCACAGTTTAATGTCGTTCTTTTTTTTCCTTCTTCGTCTCCTCTAATTAGAATCAAATGTAAAATACAACAACAACAACAAAAAGTATGAATGAACTTCTCTCAAAACAAGTTTATTCTCAGCCACCAACGAGAAAGTCTCGTTCGATCAGCCGATATTTTCTCGGCGCCAAACGTTCGAGTATCGATAATATTCGGCAAGATTATGATATCCATCGTTGTCTAATCTCAATTGGAATATTTGATTCCTATGAACTCTATACTAATGTGACACTTTTTCGTCATGAAACGACCTGTCGTCGATTAATTATTCTCACAACAAACAATCAACTAATTATTGGCAAATATTTATCTCGACAGATTTTGTTTAAACTTAAACATCGTTTTGATTTATCACAAATTTGGCTCACCGATCAGCTCTCGGAACAGATCGTTTCAGAAATTACATCGTTAACTTATTATGATAGTCAACGTTCGTTAATTCTCGGTTGGCCATTGGCCGACAATTATCTTGTTGAATTCGAAAATCAAGCTCAACGTAATCTATGGAAAGAACGTCTTCAATCGAAACTTCGAATCTACTGGCATTTAAATGAAAATCATCTCGAACATGTTCGAATCGTGATCGATCAGAATTATTCGCAACTCGAGTCCAATCAACAGAATTCGACGTCATTCTTAATTGTATGTTTTCTTTCGAAAACGATCGATCAGTTGTATGTTATTGTTTTTGTTCTTGTTTAGCGTAAAATGATCAGTGTTCGACCTGACGAAACCGTGCGTGATCTTATTAGAAAAAGTATTGACGCATTTCACCTTCGAGTAGGTCGAATGTCTGCTTGTTGTTGTTTTTTTCTATTTACTTGAAAAATTTACTTTTTTTTGAAGGATCCATTAGTAGATGATTATATTCTATTCGTTAAAACCAATGGAATTAATACCAATACTCAAACCAGTCATTTGCCACTAATCGGTTAGTCACTAAGCAAAGAAAAAGAAAACGCCTGACTAAACAAGAGAGAGAGAGAGAAAGAACAACAGCGAGAGAGAGAGAGAAACCTCATCTTGCAGGTGTAGTTATGTGCAAATTCTCATTTAACGCATTCACGTTCGCTCCGTCCTCTTTTTCTTCTTTTTCACTTGTCAAATTACAAGAATACTTAAGTTTATAAACGTAACCAGGAGTCGACAAATCATTTCTTTTTTTAAAAGACAACGACATTTAATACTTTGCTAACATGACGCATGAACGTTTGAGAAAATCCGAACGTACGCATCATCATCCGAAGCTGTTCTCGCTTTTTCGAACGATGAATAAGCGTTCGAAAAGTTTAGACAATCTATCCGAACGCACACATCGAAAAGAAGGTAAAATAAAAATTTGTTATTTGATCGATATCACGAGATTAACGCCCCCGCCAAGCCTCCCTATGACATTTCTTCGCGAAACGGATTTTGTAGGCGTGCATATTTTGCTTTTCTTTTCGTAGGACATGAACATCCTTATTCGATTAAAATGAAACATTTGAAATTAGCCAATAGTTCGTTGCTAAACAATCGTTCGTTCGATGGCGATGAACATTTGTATTTGCAAAATCAATATAATAGTTCGTCGACAAGTTTAAATCACGTGTCAACCACGAATTATCATGATTTTGAATTACAAAAACGAGAGAAATTAACTGGTTTGTTACGTTTTTTTTTTGGGTTAAATGAATATTTTTTTTGCGTTTGAAAAGATAATCCGACGAAAAAACATCGTTTTTTTCATAAACGAAAAACGAAAAACTATCAAACAACCGATGACAATCATTCGTCGACTCCTTACGTCAGCTCGCCGACCTCGAGTAAACTCGACTGGCATTTTTTCGGGCAACATCTCGACGAGTTAATCGAGCGTTCAAATCAACAATTGCCTTCGGTTATTCTTGTAAAATCAATATTTTCTTCTTGTTTTTATTTCTGTCTAACGTCATTCGTTTAGCAATTACTCGAGATTCTCTATGCCAAAGGTCCCGAAACAGTTGGCATCTTTCGTAAAGTCGCCAATGCACGTTCAGTCAAAGATTGTATCGACAAAATCGAACGAAATCTTTCGTTGAACAACGAAGATCTCCATCCGATCTTAGCTGCTGGCCTATTTAAAGTAAAAATCACGATTGAATTTAATCGAAAATCAAGTTTTCTTCTCTCAGCATTTCCTACGAACTCTACCCGAGCCAGTTTTCGATGCAATTCAATATGATAATTGGAAGAAATGTCTTCGATTGGTAACATTAAATGAAAAGATTTCATTTGCAAGAAAAAGGTTTCGGTTATGAAAAAAAAATGTTTCAAATGACAAAATCCTTTGTGTATTTAGTATACTCACGACTCTTTCTCAAGGCAATCATCTACTACTCAAAGGTTTCATTTGCATACTTCGTCGAATATCAGAAAATTCGGAATACAATGGAATGAATGCGTTTAATCTCGGTCTTTGTGTGTCGAATAGTTTGTTTAAAACTGAATCGACGAGTTTAACATCGGGCAAACAAGAGGCCGATGTGATGTCATCGATAGTCGAGTTTGTAATTCTTAATTGTTCGTCTCTATTCGGTTCGGATATTTTAACTTGCATTCCTGATAAACGACTGATCGTTCATCAGCTAACTAATCGAAGTTCGTTGCGACAAAAGAAAACAAACGAAATCAATTATTGATCATTTGCTTTTGCGTTTAGTTCCTCCGACAGCATCGTCAGTCGAAAGTCTCGATGAAGTCGAATCATCTCCTCATTTACTCAATGTCAATCGTTCACATGATTCAGGTTTAGCTGCATCTGATCTCGTTTTTAACGACGACAGTTCCGAACTAAGTGAACAAGCACGACGACCGGCTGCGACTATCATCAATTGGAAGCTATTTGTCTCGACTGGCAACGGTCCTGTTGTCAAATCAATAAAAACAACATCGATCGCTCGACGTCGTAGTTCGAAAACGACGTACAAACCATCGAGACAATTTCTCGAACGAGAAAAACTCACCAATCACACGACCGACGAATCCGATGAAGAAAATAATCTTAATAATAACTCGAGTAGTATTCGTTCATCGACAACAACAATACAAAATCTTACGATCGGAAAAATTAAACGTTCGAAATCGTTGTCACGCCATTCATCCTTAGGCAGTAACGAACAAAAAACCGTGCCTATGAAAACAACAAACAAAGAATCTCGACGTTTATTAGCCAATGATGTCAAACGAACGACATCGTTGAAACAAATTCATCATTCATCCGATGAAACCGATCACGATGAACAACAAGATCTCGATCTCATTTCTGAACCATTGATTAAACCATCGTCATTCGCACAACCTCAACGAACATTCGTTCACTGTGCCAATTCACGACCTTTTATTTTAACTGAAGCTATACAAATGAAACCGATTGACAATACTGACAAACGTCGACCCTGCCATCGACAAAATGCTCTTCGTTATAAAGTATCAGACAAAGAACGACAAGCTCGTATATCAACACCGATCATCACCAATCACCTACCACCATCATCATCACGTTATCAATCCATTGAAAGACGAATACCTGATGATATATCTTGGTCAGTGAAAGAAAAAGCAAGATTTTTCGAACATACCCTATCGACTGGCCGAGAAAATTATGTTTAATATTCGTGTATTTGTTTGTTCAACCGGTGATTTGTGATATTCTCAAAGATGTATTTCTCTCAGGTGTTCGAGTTTTCGTTTCTTTTCTTTTCTTTTATATATATTCACATATATATATATATATATATATTGTTGTACATAGTGCTAGACGATTGCTGTGAGTTTTTATTCATACTTTTTGTTGTATTCTCTTTCTCTTCGATGAAAACACAAGGATAGAAACTCGACTTCAAATGTAATTATACTGATTCTTAACAAAGATATTCTTATTAAAGAAAAATATGACATTTCTTTTTGTCTTCAAGAATTTCACATTGAACAAATGTTCTCCAAGGGCTCGAAATGCATTTCTAAGACATACATGACATATCCGTCGCTTTTCTTTCTTTTTTTTTTCTTCACGTTTTTATTTCAAATAACGATATATGACTGATTATTATTATAAAGACAACTAAATAAAATATCACTGTGACATCGAGAAAAAAAAAGATTACAACAAAATCGAACGATATGTAAAAGATTAAAGCAAATTGTAGTCATCATCGAGACGTTTGCCTGATTTATTTGTTGTTGGAGTGATGATGCGGGTCGTTGTATTCGTTGGAGATTTCGCTAAAGAACAAAAAACAAACGCGTCATTTGTTTTTTATGAAAACGAAATTGTTTTACAAGAATTGAGTATAGTTGCATAATTTTTTCGTTCACCATTGATTAACGGCACTGACGGATTGATTAAATGACGACAAAGAAAATAAATCATAAATAGAACAAAAACGATAATAATAATTAGTAAAAAAGCGACGATGACAACACCACGCCATTGTTGACGTTTCGCTGGTGGAAGAGTGCTTGTCATTTGAATATTGCCGATGCTCAATGGTTCGGCAAGACCTAAGAGAAATAAGAATTATGAAGAAACGAGAAGGGGAGTTAAACAAAATTTACTCGAAATACACGAGTAACGAGGAGACTCATCTGAACCGTCTAAACAATGTTGAACATCTGAAGCAAAAGCGAAACATCGAAAGAAATTTGTCGAATTTTTAGTTTGGATTTTGTTTACTATCGCATAAGAGTTGTGTGCTGATACATTCTCCTGTTTGACAATGAAATTCATCGTTATTTGGATCACATGGATGAGTTTTATTTGCTAGAAGAAACGAATATTCTCGTGTTTTGGTTTATCGAGAAGAAGAAAAAAAAAGAAATTATTTACGAGTACGAAAAGCCGTGAGAACAACTTGGAAGCCTTGTCCGCTCACATTTCCGCCGTCAGTTCTAATTAAATACACAGAAAAAAAACTCATTTTCAATAAAAACAAACGATCATTATTCATACGAAAATCTCGCTGTGACAATTCCGGTTGACGATACAATCGAAAACCTTTCAGCTTCTGTCACTTTTCCACATTCGATTGTATTCTAAGCAAACAAATTATCTTTGAAAATCGATTATTTCATTTTTATCTCAACATACGAGTTGATCTTTTCGTGTGACATGAACCGATTGATAAAATCGAAGTGAATCGAGACAATCAACACCGGCTTGAATATCATTTAAATCCAATGATAATATTCGAATACGAATTTGATTATCATCTCGACGTGCTTTGAACGTCATTGTACAATCTTCGTAAGGTAAATAGGATTGATTTTGGGAGTATGGTGATGATTTAAGTAGAGCTCCTTCGATTCGATAACCATCACCGCAAACATTCGAACGTTTCATGCCAGCGATGGTCGACGATGTCATGACATCTATTGAGAAAAAAAAAAGAAAAAAATATTTTAGTTAATTTGTCTTTTTTCGTTGTGTTAAGTTTGAAATTACATTCATCAGCACGTTTAATATGATTGATTTCATCATTTGTCGATGTTGCTTTTGTTATGTTAATGCTCAATTTTGAGATTAACAACAACAAGAGCAAAACATCACTAAATATTGTATGGAATAAGATAATCATTCACTTGAATAAGTAAATGACGCGATATGATGAATATGGAACTGTAAACATTTACTGTTCTGAACAATTGAAAGAAATTGTTCATTGAATTAGTTAGAAGATGAACATGCGGTTAACGAGAAACGAGAAGTAGTAAATATGTAGCCATGTTCATTCTCAGAAGCCAATCCTCAATAACTGAAACCAAGAACGAGAGAAAGAACATATAAAAAACGTTTTTCTTTCTCTTCCGGAATGAACAGAGATGTCGTTGTTCATCAATCATGAGAAAAGATTTTTATTTATAACAGAAACAAAAAAAAACCGAGAGACGACATCAAACATAATTAACATCAAGTTTCACTTGTCTTCTGACAAAACAGGCATTGTAATTGTTAAATTCTAAAAAAAGAAAATCAATGTTCGTTATAGTAGAAAAAAAAGATAATTTGCTTTTTTTCTCGCTCTCTTACGTGTGTCGCCTTGTCAAATTGTGCTCCACATTCATCTGGATCGATCTCAATCGGTAACCATATATCGAGAAAATAGATATTTGAACGTGTTGATAGAACGATTCGATCAGGACTAAGATCAAGTGTCAATGTCTTGGCCGTTTTCTTGTAAAAGAAAAATGGATTTGCTCGTTTTGCTTTTCTCTCTTGAGTCAACTTACAACTTTCGGTAATTGTATATCCATAATTAGAAAATTAGGATCACCTTCGAGTGGTTCACGAACGATTTTAAATTCTGGTGTTGATCCTTTTTCAATCGTTGAAATCGAATCCGTTTTCTGCTGTTCGATTTCTTGTTCAACTTCAACAATGAATGGTTTAGCTCGAACTCGAATGTATTGTTCTGTTAGTTGACCCATAGACTTTCGATGTTTCAATCTTGTCCAGTCTAAAACTCAACAATGTTATAGCTGCAGGTCATATGATTTATCATGCTTGACTGAGCAAGTACACTGTGTTACACTCGATCGATTTCAAAATACAATTTTATTCCGGTCATATTTTTTTGTTCTTCTTTTTTTTTAAAAAAAAAAAGTAAAATCAAATCTTTGCATCGTACAACTAAGAAAAAAAGAACAGAAGACATAGACACCCCGAATGAGTGACTGTTCTCGTAAACATTAGGTATAAATCGATAGCAACGAGAAGAAGAATAAGAAAGAGTGAGAGAGAGAGAGAGGGAGAGGGAGAGTGGGGAGAAAAAGGAAAGAATAAGCAATTCATTTGTCAAAAAAACACAACATTTTTCCATCTATAGAACGAAGGTCTGAATGATTAAAATAAATAAAAAGACGCTCGTTCGGTTGCCACTCAACGCAAGTAAACCATCGAGAAATTCTAAACTCTTGTATTTATCGTAAAGCAAGGTGAAGTAGAAAGTAGGAGAATGAGAACGAGAATAAGAGACGAGACGAGAAAAGAAGTGTCGTTAGTGCTCATTCCATATGGTTCACTTGAACGATCTCCTAACCAGGACTATGATCGTTTCCTGTTCTCATCGTCATTCTCGTCTTCGTTTCATAATTTTCTTCCTCTTCTCTTCGACTCATTTTTTGCTATTGTTGCATGAAAAAGCGAGTATGATGGTACCAGACATTACTCATCACAAATTTTTTCTTCTCTTTTTTTTGATTCTTTGAGATTTAAAAAGAAGAAGAAGAAGAAGAAGAAGAAAAAGACGACGACGAAAATGCATGTATATATAAATATCTGGATTAGGGAGACGCGCACATAAAATAAGGACGTAGAAGAAACGAGCGAAAGGAAGAAGAAGAGAAATAAAACTATGACTACGTAGTGACGGTGGGACACTCCAAAAGTATAGCTCTCACTCATACTCTCGTTCTCAGTCACTTGCACAATGTAAAGACAGAAAGAACACGAAGAGAAAGAACATTGATGCTTAGCAACAACACACATCGTGTCTACCTGCTCGATGCACCGTTGTGTCGTATTTGGTTTAGACTCTCTTACGATTACTTTTCTTTTTTTTTATGACTCGTCATTCGAGACGATCTCTCTTTCTCTATTACAGATCGAGCCATTCTCCTTATCCCTTATCCACATAAAAAAAACGAAACGAAACGAACATTTTTTTCTTCATCAATCACGACATACACACACGCACACACACACGAAAATGACTGATCAACCTCAAGACTATTCGTCCATCGACGCGTTTCATGTTGGCCGTCGACGAAAGCCCAATTTCACTGATCACGAAGTGTTGAACATTATCGATCAGTACGATTTATACAAAGAACTTTTACATTCCCGTGAAGCATCGAAAAGTGTCATCGCACAGAAACAAGCGATTTGGAAGCAGATCACCGAAAATCTAAACGCTACATATCCACAAGTCGAACGAACTGTCGAAGATGTTCGACGTAAATGGAAGAAATTACAAAGTGAAGCCAAACGAGAAGTTACTGCCTACCGAGCTGCACAACTAACTGGCTCGACAACATCTGTCACGAACAAACAAATGAATTTATACAATCGAATACTTTCGATTTGCCGTGCTCCACTTCCGTCATCATCGACACAATTCGCTCATGCTGTGGCCGTTGCTGCTGCCATGCATCGACAACAAGCTTTACAATTACAATCAAATTTCAATAATGGAACAAGCAATAATCATGAAACAACATTTAATGAACAGGTTTGTCTTCTCCTCAGAGAAAAAACATGCACGACAAGAAGATTAGTTCCGATTTGTTCCTCTCGATTTCATGTTAAATTGTTAATGAAAAAAAAAGAAGAAGAAAGCTCATCACATCTAATTACATCGCGTATTTTAGTCATCAGATAAAGCTGATTCTCCAACATCTGATCTTGCTAATGGGCAAATAGATTCTCCAGGTGATGAATGTGCTAGTCTACTTGGTAATGAAGATAATCTATCTAATCATCAATCAATGGCATTATCATCGTCGTTTTTGTTACCGAGCAATGGACAAGTATCAAAACGAACGCTCGATAAACAACGCAAACATTTGAAACAAACCTCACGTCCATGTCAACAATTTGTTAATCTAACAACGAAATCATCTGGTCAATTGTTTCATCAACAACCGCAACAATCGCTTCGTTATGAATCATTGATTAAACGTAAACGTACATTAGAATTAATCAGTCAACGTTTAAACAATGATAAAGAACGTTTAGTAATCGAACGCAAAACTCTCGAAATCAAATTAGCTGTCAACGAAAACGAAAACGAACGTATTGCAATTGAAAAACGTCGCATCGATTTAGCGATACAAAAATGTCACTACGAATCGAACGGCGGCGTCACGGCTAACAATCTATCCGATCAGGACGATCATGAGGACAATAATAGTGTCGATGAAATGAGTGATATCAATGAGTAGGCAAGGATATAGTTATGCTCGAACCTATTTTTTCGTCATTCCGTCCATTCTTAGCACTAGTGTGATATTTGAAATGCTCTTTTGTTGTTTCTTTCTCTTCTTTGTGATATTCAAACCAGAACAGACCTGACTCGTTCTTTTTTTTTTCTTTGTGATACTCATCCATCCGTACTTTGACATGCAAACAAAACTCTTCTGTCTTCAATGCACTGACACAACGTTATGACGATTCCTTCTTTTTGTTTATTTTCTGTATCTATTATGCATTTTTTTTTAAAACTTGTATTTCGATGCTTCTTATTCGTGTGCGTGTGTTGTTTGAAGCAAAAAAAAACGAAAGCTACCGAACAAAACCTTACCAGTATCGAGTTTAAATTGAGGATATTTATTTTCTAAACCTTCGTAGATTAAAGTTAATAAAAAATTCATAAATGTGCCACTTGTATGAGCACGTTGATGAAAATTCGGATGGATTATGACAGTGAATATAATGCATGCTTGACCATCTGGAAGAAGAATTGCAAAAAAAGAAATCTGAATCAATGTGGAACTAACGTTTGTCGAGATCAGGCACGGGTTCACCGAGACTAATCGGCACACGATATCGACCTGGATCTTCGGACTTGACGATGTCGATGAGTTCGTCTTCGGTAATCTCTCGAGGCGCTGCCATTTGCGATGATGTGCAAACGTTGATGAAAACTTTTTGATTGTTTGTTTCATCGCCGATGAGTTTCGTTTTGAGACAAAATTGTGGTTCAGGTCGAACGGCAACTCGTTCATCGGCTTGACTTGTCGGTTTGTTTTCATCGGATTTTTTCGGTGAAGTTACCTATCGGAGAACGTTTTTTCTACGATCGACAATCGAAATTGAATTATTTTTACTTGTTTAAGAAAATTTTGAAATTCTTCATCTTCGTCTTCGAGCTGCATCTTTGACCACGAATTTCTGTTTTCTGCTTGACTGATGACTCATCGATCGTCATAACAACTCGCTTACAAGCCAATCATCAATTGGCTCGAGAAAATATTTTCTTCAGAATTTCGAAAAAAAACCCATTTCAATCGAATAGTTTTTTCTTTTGAAAAATCCTTTTCTCATTCGATCGATTGAATACAAAGTAAATTACCAACGATCCGGAGAATATTCTCTGGACTACGAATCCACTGATTTCTTCATCGTTTAGCTTATTTGTACACAACGACAGAGTGAAGATTTGAAATTTCGATTTCTTTTCAGATAAGATCATGTCGAGCGAAGCTCCGAAAACAGCAAAAGAAGCGTTCAAACCGAAATATGAGATCGCTGCTGGTCTTCATAAAGGTCGAAAATTAGAACGATTCGTTACCAAACGTGTTCGACCAACACGTCGTACACAAGTAAATCGTTTTCTTTCTTTCGTTTTTTCATAAAATCATCATCTCTCTTCATTGAAGAAAAAAAGCAAACGTGTCAAATTTGTTCGTGATCTCGTTCGAGAATTAGTCGGTTTCATGCCGTATGAACGACGAGCTATGGAATTGATGAAAGTCGGACGTGATAAACGTGCATTCAAATATGTTAAAGCACGTGTATGTATCTTTTGTTATTGTTGTTTTGGCTTTTGAAAAAGAAAATATTTGTCTGTCTTTTTTTTTCAGTTGGGAAGTCATCAACGTGCCAAGAAGAAACGTGACGAACTTCAAGCTGCCATTCTTGCCCAACGCAAAGCTCATAAATAATTTTTCTTTTGTTTGTTTGTTTTTGCTTTATTTGAACAAGAAGACATAGAAAAGAAAAAAAGAAACAAAAAAGCAACATCGATTCTGCTTTGGATTCTAGATTAAATCTATGGATAAAACACCTGTTCACGGTTCAGCAACAACAACTGACCCAAGTCTTGTCCAACCAAAGCCCATGACTTATGTTTGCGGTGAATGTCATAAAGACAATGATTTAAAATCAACGGATGTTATTCGATGTAAGACAAATAAACTCAAGTCTTTCGTTCTACTTTCGCTTTGTCTTTAGGCACAGAATGTGGCTATCGAATATTGTACAAAAAACGAACAAATCGTTTAGTTGCTTATGATGCTCGTTAATAATTCTTTCTTTCTGTGATGATGGTTGTTGTTGTGTATTCGTATTCCTGAATAAATAAATAATAGTTCTATGAAAAGCATCGAGACTTGTTTGCAATTCGTATGTTCAACAGCAACATCGTGCGCTTTGTTTCTAACATGAAAGTCCATTGGGAAAATACAATTGACTAAACGAAGTCGAATTCAATCTTCTTAAACAAAAATCTTTCTTTTTTTCTTCTTCTTTTTTCCGCTCATTTTCATCCAGAAAAGAATATAGAAAAAAAACTTAAAAGAAAATTCATTAGCTAAACGATCGATTACATTATGTTAGTATGTCATTATTTACTTCCCCATTATCAATTTGCTACAAAAGTAAAGAATAGAATAAATAATAAAAAACACGAGAGAGAATGAGAGGAAAAAGTAATTGCAATTTAGTTGCCTACCTGTAGACAACACATTCACAATTTTTTCTTCTTCTTTGAAAAGACTTCAGTGATATTAAAAAAAAGCCAAATGAGTCAATCAATGAAAAAAGAAAAACAAGTTTGCATTAACAGTAAGGTATGAGCTAGTGAATAATTGATAATTGTTTCAAAGAAATTTCTTCAGTTATTTTATTTTCTTTTGCCGAATAATTGCTTCAACAGTGCGAAGTCAAAAATCGTTACTTTCCTTTCTTTTTTTCTTCTTCTTCTTTCGTTCGAGATCAGCAGCAACCGCAGCAGCAACAACAACAACAAATGACAACTAATGTAAGTTGATTGATTTGATTGCATGATTAATCGTAAATTTTAATCAAGCGAAAACGAAGATAAAATTTTTTGTTCCTAAATGAGAAAACGTTTTTTTTCTCCTTCTTCTGCTTCTTATCGATCAATTATTTCCTAGAGAAAAACAAAACACGAAGGCACGACTAGGAGAGAAAAGAACTTCATCAATAATCTTTTGACTTTCTCATCGTAAGATCGAGAGATTAATGAATCTATAGAGTGAGTTTTAATATTAGAAGATCATGTCAGATGGAAAATGTAAGCATGAATCGGATTGAATTCGTCGAAATAAATTTTCTTGATTTTATTTTTCAAGTTTACGGATGAAAACAATAGTACCTATCAATCACGATGGTCAGTTCCTGAACTCAAAGATCGTCAATCGAACATTTCGGTGTTCGCTCGTATTTATGAAGAATATGCCGATGCCGAACATTTCTTTGAATTTATCAGGAAAACAGCGGCAATTCTTTTTCAAACAAGTTTGTTTTCGATGATTGTAATCGAACATTTATCTTTCATTTTCGATTAGAATTTGCTACCTTTGTCTTTTCAATGTCACTGATTCTGCCGATCATCATGATTGGCGTTGGTAAGAATCGATGAAAACAAAAAAAAAACGATTCAATTTTGAGAGTGTTCTTTCAGGACTCTCGAATCTCGAAGAATGTCCATTGAATCGAAATATTCCCGTGTTCGTACTTGTTGGCGGTGCAATTGCATTTTTGAAACTATTTCAAGTTCTTTGGCGACATTACAATCGCCGTCATGAACCAGCCGAAGAAGAAGCGTCAGATACGAACAATGGTTCAGTTGAGTATCCTAAACAAGTCGTTTCGTTTTGTTTTCCATTTAATTAATTTAATCTAAAATACATCTTGACAAAAGACGAATCTCAGGAGAATTCGATGTGCGTTGCACAAGAGAAGAATTATTAAATATTTAATAAATAAAAGATTAAACAGCACAAAAAAGAAACTCATGTTCAACCATAAACAGGATGTTGAGAAGAGAAAGGATTTCCGACTTTTCGAACATTTTTCATAATGAAGAAAAAACAAAACATTCTTTTTCTTCGATTTCTAATTAGACATTTATGGATGTTCTTACAACACTTATACTGATTGCTTGGTTTGCCTATGGAAATCACATAATCTATCGTTATCGTTTGCCACGTTTCGAACAAACAACTGAAGATCCCGAAAATTGGTGTACGAAAAATGTTTACATGTTAACTGTTATTAGCGTCGCTTACACATATGCACTTGTTTCATTAATGATTTTAATTGTTTTTATTGTTGTCTGTACAGTACATTTTCAAAATCGTCGTCAAGTTATACAAGAAACCGCTGAGTCCGGTTGTACATAAACGAAACGAGAGAATTTTTATTTCCATTTTAATAAATAGATCTATATATATATATATATATGTATGTATAATATCACTGTAACACACACACACACGCACGCACATGCATAGAAAGAAGACAAAAGATTAGAATATTTGTATTTTCTATCTTGAAATGAATTCAAATAGAAAATAAAATTGAAGATAGACGAATATTTTCGATGTCCATAAACGATAAGATGATGAACTGATATGTATACCTCGTTCGTTCGATGCACTTAATGTGCTTGTTGTAAGTAAACGATTTTCTAAATGAAAACAAAATAATATCAGATAAGACCGATGTATATACATTCATAGTTATTCTCATACTTGTCGATGATCGATTTGAATGTGTTCTTGATGAATGATATTTCGAGTATCGTGGTGTCTTTTCACTTGTACTTGTCATTGTTTCACCTGAAATGAAAATTTATTCATTCGCAAATGAAAATATCTCGATTTGAACGTACGAAGAACGTAAACAATCGTTTCCATTCGACCATGAGCATTTTCAGCAATACAATTGTATTGTCCAAAGTCATCATTTGTATTCATCTATTCGAGAGAACAAGAGAAATTGAATGAATTGACCTCGATATTAATATCAATCCTACTTGAATTGTCAAACGACTCGTTGACATTGTTTGATTAACTCGAACGATTGTCATTCGATTCTCATCAATTAATCGGCCTGTTTTCTGCCAATAGATACGTGCCATTGGTCGACTCAAAACATGACATTCAATGGTCACATTTTCATTTTGTTCACTTTGAATTAAATCACTACTGACTGAAACAATCGGTGGAACTAGACGAAAACAAATATAATCACGTATTCAGTTCTCTCTTTTCATCTTTCTATTCTATTTACATTCAACATTGATTGTAAATATTCGATTCGATGCTGGCAAAACACCATTGTCGGCGATGCATTCGACTGTACGAGGAAATGAACTCGATATCGATGGAATGTACCATTGTGTATCATTTTCAGGTGGTGCTAAAAAAGACAAAACACATCGTCGAAATTTCAACACTTAACCTTACAGAAAAAGGTCTCCTATTGTTCATATTCGTCTGTCTGTCTGTCTGCTTCTTTCTTTACGCAATACGATCTGTATAAGAAGCTTAAAAGTCGATGCATGCGTGCGTGTGAATTTGTCATAAGATGATTGATCAAGGATTGAACACAGACACATGTATATGAATATATATATTCATTAACATGTCTACTTACACAGATCAATTTGATTCACATCAGTGTCACGAATACGCCAACGTATCTGAGGCATTGGTGTGCCTTCAGCTCGACAGAAAAGTGATAATGATGAACCTGAACGAATCGTATGCAAAGGAGGATTAGGACGAAATTCGACAATTCGAGGTGGAACTAAACAAACAATCCATTGATTGGTATTGTTTTGATTCGAAATCTTACGATTACCTTGAACAGTCAAAAAGATTCGTTTTGTTTTTCTTGGTTCTGTATTGATTTGACATTGATATTCTCCTTGATCATCTTCATTAACACGATCAATAATTAAATTATACGATCCAACATAATCAGATTCGAGTCGATAGTGATCTTTATTTGAATAGACGACGCCATCAAAAGCAATCAGTGTAAGTTGTTCTTGGTCATTCGATTGATTTCCATGATTATTGCCTGTTGATCGGTCGATTTTTTGCCATAAAACCTACAATCATCGATTGAAAATATTCAGAAACAAAATTCTCAAGAGACGCATAATCATCATTGTCAATATGTTGCGCATTTGAAATGCAAATTATCATTAGAAATACGAAATTGTCCATATCGGACAACATCTGTAGACACATACACGTAGAACATAAAAAAAAGAATAAGGAACGAAGACGGAGAAATCTTGACCGGTCATTTTAATAAAGATCGATGACCTTGTGTGTACAATAAGGTCGTGTTTGTTTTCTTCGTTTAAACACTTGAATATCAAAAGCGGAAGAACATGAGATGATTATTCGAACGAGTCAATGAAATCTTGGTTCGCATGCAAATTGAACACAATTGAATTGTTAATATTAACAACGACGATGAACGAATCTCTCAATGTTTATCTTTGCATTACCACATCAAAACCAGACATCGAAAGCGAAGCTCGATTGTTATCTGTGAGAGAGGCAAAGAGGGGTGGGAGTGATATCAATCTAATTAGCCCATCTTGCAATCGAGGATGCGACTATGATAACATACATCACACAAATGTTGCTTATCAACAATATACAAAAGTTTGTTGAACCAACAAACAGTAAAATTACGTCTGGCAAACAGATCGTATTGCAGTAGACATACCGTACATATACACATATCGAGAGAGGAAAAAAAAGTCGTCAACTTACTTTAAACGATCGGACTTCAGCAACATAACAGGTTAAAACACATTTGCCACTAACAGGTACGACATAATAATCTGTTGTTGTATCGAAAGCCACTAACGAACCAGCTAAATGAATAACAATGACTAACAGTACTAATAACATGTAGAGAATAGATTTATATTTCTGTTCTTTCTCGGACAAGGTGTCAAATACAAATGGACAATCATATTCATTCTTTTTCTCTTCTCTCTCCCTGTCTCTGTCTCTCTCTCTCTCTCTCTCGTTCTCTTTTTCTTCACTTTCCTTTAGCCTTTCCTTCTCTCTCAATAAGAAGAAGAAAAAGAAAAAGAACCTATATCGAGCATAGACAAGTCTATTGCTTGCTGCTAATTATGTCTTCTATCGTGACTACTGATCCCAAAAAAAAAGAAAAAAAAGCCGAATGAGATGATTACAATCTTTCTGCAGTGGTCAGTTAATTGAATGATGATGACATATCGGGTGTGGCAGTTTTGAACATGAGAAGCATGAATGAATTTTTATTTTATTTTAGTGTTATTTTTTCGCTTTCTCCCTTGTCGTTTGTTTGATCATTGAGTTGGAAAGATGACCAAGGCTAAATGAACGTATTATTTACGGTTGAACAGTAATGATCGTTCGTTCGTTCGTTCGTCTTTTCTCTAATCACAAGCAGGTAGTCAAGTTGACCGACGTTTAACTTAACAAAACGGAAATCGAAAGACTAGTCATTTGCAATCTGATGTAACACACACACACACGCAGCTGCCGCTACTACATCTATCCGATTGTAACCTGTCTGCCCCACGGGGGTATTAGAGATTAAAAATCAAAGGCATATTTAATTTAAAATAAATCCTACTTACAAAGATCTTCATCTTCAAGATCTGATAATTGAATATGATTTCGACGCAAACTACTATCACTATCAACCATGTTGATGAAATAGTAGTTGCCAACAATAATGAACCAACATAACCATCCGTACATGTTCAGATGATAAAATGACACAGATAGAAAACTAGTCGGAAAATTAGCAAGCAATTGATCGATGTCTTTTTCTGTCTCTCGTTTTCTCTCTCGCTCTCATTTATTGAACAATATGATAAATGACGAACGGATGGACTATTCAATTACATTCTATACGAGTAAATCAGTAATAAAGAGTTCGTCAATGATTATTGTTAGCTTAAGCAGGTAGTACTTACGAGATAATTGAATTGTTCGTTTGAAGTAAATGAGAACAATCAATTGATTGAAGTATTTCCTCGATGATATTCCGACATATGTATTCACTTTTTTTTTCTTCTTCTATGTTTCGTTTTTTTTTGCTATGATTAATAGTTAAGCTTGTTATCATACACTTGAATGTTGACTATACGTAAGAGAAAAGAGAATTGTAACATCTGTTATCTGACTCTTCTACTCGATCGAGCAAAATAGATTTCTTTGTATTTGTCATTTTGGTTTATTTGAGAAATTATTCCATAGCTTTGATCCAAAAAACTGAAGAAATAAATGGATATTTACAACTTATCTTAGACGAATTGAAATCGAATCTTAAACAATTAACCGTTCCCCCATAGTGGAATAATTGTTTGTTCGTTGATTATTGGTGAACGTTCGATTTGTTCGATAAGTTCAGTAAAAAAATGTTTAAATAAATCATTGGTTTCATAGATTTCACTGAATAGATCGATCATTTTAACTAAGATTTGTATAAGTCGTGAGAAACGTTCTATAGTTGGAAAAAAATTATATCGATGAATAAAATATTTCCAAAGAACTTCAAGATAAACATTTTGACTGTCAAATAAACGATGTGTTCCATGTAATACACGATCAGTTTCGAACGTAGTTCGATAGGTATTTGGAAAACAATTCGATGAAAATGCTAAGATAACAAGAAACAATTTAATGACAATCGGATCATAATCAAGTTGAGTACAGAAATATTTCAATTTATCGATGATTTCATGTTCATATGATGGGGTGATTATTGTTGAATATTCACGCATAAAATAGAGACTCCCGATCGATAGTAGACCGAGAATATTTCGTTGAAGTAACGACCATTTTTCTGCTGTTGTTAGAATCTGAAAATCTGGTATTGAACCAATGAAAAGTTGTAATGAATTGGAATAAGTTGAAAGCAGATGTAGGTGATCAACTGGTTGATTTGTTGTTAGTAATGTTTGAATATTTCGACGAATATCATTCAGTGGATTGAATGTATCGAAAGCATGTAAAATATTCGAAACTGTGATCCATTCCGACGGATTTAAATAGACACTTTCAGAGGCTACGGTGTCCAAATTTGCTGTTGCTGTTGTTGGTGGTGGATTAGTCTAAAATGGAAATAATCTTCTCTGTTCAAATAAGAAAAAAGCGCGCAAAAACACGAAGTCGATCGATATTCGATTTTTCAAATGACACTGATAACTCTTACATGTCGATGATCGTACGCACCATGACTAATTGAGGATCATCAGGAGTTTTACGTTTTCGTTGACTTAAATCTTCTTTTCGGATCAATTCTGGACTCATGCCGATAGCCAGACATTTAGCAAGACGACATGCTGTACAGTGTTTCCGAGTGGATTTTGTTATTTCACAAAGACCATTGTGTCCGCATGGTATCACATCCTAAATTAAAATTTTAATTAGGTCAAAAAACGAAAACGAGTAGCGAATAACGGTTGTATCGAAGCCATTTCGACGAAAAAATGTTCGACATGATGCACATGTTAATGCACCGTAGTTCATCGTAGCTGTAGTATCACCACAGACATGACAGATTTTATCAATTGGCGATGTCGACATGAAATTCTAGATTAGTAAAATAAATGAAAATTTTCAAAAATGTCCACTTGTTCGATTATATCTAACAAATAGCCGCGCAATTGTTTACGTTTATTTCTTAATACATGAAGCGTATAGACTATTCTTCTCTTATTTCTCTCTTTCTCGTGGTTGGACTTTCCATATTCGAGAGAAATTTTGTCGAGAATTGTTTGTTTCACCTTTAGTTAAAGCCATTTGGACGAACGAAAAAGAAATAATATTTTTCGTTCTGAATTCATATATCTTGCATAACTACTCAACCAATTCGATAATTTGGATTTTTCACAGAAAATATTATTTCAAATGCATAATTATTCAATTCTCTTTCCTTTTCGGAATATATACTAAAATCACGAGACTGTCGGCAGACATTGTATTTATACTTTTATTCAAAAATGCAATAATAATTGTTCGCCTATTTTTAAAAAGAATTTAAATGTGATAGAGTCTACAGGAAAGAAAAGAAGAGGTCAAAATAACATGTTCTCGCTTAAGAACGAGTCATTTTTTTTAGTGAATTCGATTTAAATTAATCGATAATAATGAGAAATTAATCAAATAACTCAATACACAAACAAGACAAAAATCTCGAAGAACAAAAACTAAGATAAATGCTAAATAAATCGAGACGAAACAAGTCATCAATGACGTTATTAATGCTAGTTGATTGCAAATTGTTATATCAATCATACCTATAAAAAAAAGTTATCTATTCATGATACTGAGAATGAATTGTCGTTTGTGTTTTTACCGGTGATAATTTGTAGAATATAAAATGCAAAACCAAGACTGACATTCGATGCATTCATTCGGCTATTTTCACCGAAGAATGAACTCGTTAAACCCAATCCAATTCCATATCTATCAGTGGTGAAAGAGTGCAAATCAATCATGACCTATCTCTCTGCTCCTACTTGCTCGTTAAAACTCGACTACAACTTGCATGTTGTCCGAAATCACACCAAGCTCGATACTGAGGATTTTGAGTTCGTTGTTTTTTAACATGATATGCGTAGAATGAAAGTAGAAAACCTGCGAGACCAAATGAAATTTGACTGATAATCATCACAATATCTAGATAAGTGTGTGTAATGTGTCTCTCGATAAGAGCGACATCGTTTGATGACTAAATATCACTCAGCACACTAGTGCATTTCGAAACGAACGAAGTACGCAAAGGTCCATCTCAGGATGGTTAACAATGTCGACCAATGAAATCGATCTTGACTGAAGATCGTTTGTTGACTTCGTTTTTTTTTTATTATTTATTTTCTTTGATGGACGAACGTATATGAATATAGAATTTTGATTTTTAGATTCGATTGTTTTTCTTGTTTTCTATCGCCCAATTACCATGCCTCGAGGACGTAAGTCAAAGAAATAATTCTCGCACAGGAATGGATTGGTTAAAAACTGGATTTTTTAGGATTTGATCAAGCTTCACCAAGTGTTCAATGGTTAGTTATCCGTAACAATTCATCGTTTTTACAAAAACGAAAATTGGCCACATTGACAACAGTTCGTGCATTTTGTTTCTCATCTTGATTTCGATTGTTTTTCTCTTTTCAAGGAACCAAATAACTTAAAAAATCGAAATAGTTTTCGTTTGAATGGTCTTGTTCACCCAAAAGTTGTCGGTGTTCAATCGGCTGCTGATGGCAAAGGTGTTGTTTTCACAACTGGCAGCACAAAAAGTACGCATTCGAAACTCAAAAGGCAAAAACATACAACGAACACGTCTTTCTCTTTTCAGAAATCAACAAACCAGCCAAACGTTTAGCTAAAGTTAAACTCACAAAGGACTCACGTCGTGCTTTGACAACCATTCGACGAACAATTCGTAACCAACGTTACCGAAAAGATCTTAAAATGGTTTGTATTCATCCTCGAACGAAAAACAACAAACAACAGAAATCTATTTCTAGGCTGCCCTTCGTCGTGCATCAGCTTTACTTCGTGGTCAACGATCGAGTGTAGCTGCCGGTGCTACAACAAGCACAGCCACAACCGCCAAAGCTACCGGCGGCAAACGTGCAGGCAAAGCTGCCACAACAACATCATCATAAACCAAAAAAAGAACGAATTCATTGTCTTGTTTTTTTGTTATCATTTTTTTTCCGATGTTAACAATAAGCAATTTATTCGATGAAAGAACAGAATAAAATAAACTAAAGAAGAAATGCGAGAAAAATTGAAATCTAGCGACCCCTCTCGTAACTTTCTATTGATTGGCAGACTTGTGTTCTTTTATGCTGCTGTTGCTGCTAGAATTGCTCTTTGTTCGAACGCTTAAACGATGACGGATAGATTGACTTCAGGTAGATAATTGTCATGCTTGAACGCTATATTTCTACGCCTTATTTAGACATGTCATTTTGGTTGAAATTTGTTCGAGATGCTAAACTCGATGTTAGTAATAGCATGATGTTGAAATACAGCATGGCGTTAGCTGATCGATTTTCGACAGTCGATGAACTTGCCGATGTCAATCAGACTGAATTGAATCAACTTGGAATTCACAATCAAATCGATCGAATTCGTTTGATAAAACAAGCTCAATTGCAATCGACTAAAGTGATTCAAAGATAGAATTCAAGAGTGTGAACTCGTTTCTTTTGTTTAGACAAATCAGCAATCAGCGTTGACACGACGATCAACAGGTAAATTCATTCGTAACACTCGAATTTATATTTATTCGAGATTTTCTAGTTGCTAATCGTGTTATCGAATCTTGGCTCGGCGATGATCAAGCAACTCCATTGAATCCACATTCACTCTCGAAATCCACGACAAATCTTTCTCCAGGATTATTATCTCGAATCTCATTTAACGAACGTTCGTTGACATTTTTTCATCATTTCTCGAATAGTTTTTGTTTTGCTCAGGTCCAGTTTCTGTTGTCTATCCGTTCGCTGAGCCAACTGTTGGCAACGAAATACGCCAACGTAATTTCGGTCATTTAAACGCAACTCAAACTCACGAACAAGTTCTCACAGTTGACGACAACGGAAAAATCCGTAAGACTTTCGATTCTCCTTCAGCTCCACTTGAATATCAAGGCGTACTCAAACAAACTCCCGGCATGCGAACGATGAAATCACTCTCAGGTACATGAAGATAAAAAGAAGGACGTCAAAATTCTTACAGTTTTTCGTATTTTTAGATACGATTTCTCTACAGAAAAAAGTCGCTCCAACCGATCGTCTCAAACGACTGGACTCGACGACATCGTTGTTCCAACGACAAACATCTTTGCTAACAAGAAAAGTCTCGACTCTAGCCACGAAATTAGTCAATCCATTTCTGACGATTAAAAAGAAAGTCGAATCGGAGGATCAAGTTGATTTACGTATGAATATGAAACGACAAATTTCGATTGAACCTACGAGACGAACGGTTGTGGTTAGTCCTCTGAAACGAACGAGAGAAGAAGACGATGATGATGAAGAACAAGAAGAAGAAGAACCAAAACCGATAGAACGAAGAAAAGTTCAAATGTTAAGTGTTAATCAAGAAATTCGACGACCGACCGGATTGTTTTCATATGATGAAGAACCCAAACGAAATGGTAAATCGAATAAGAACTTTTCCTATCGATCGTTTGTTTTTTTTCTCTCTTTTAGTCGTACCTGTTCAAACATTAGGCAGTAAACGATTTAAACTTGGTGCTACGACATCATTTCTAACTCGTTCTCTAGCCAATCACGGTCTTATTGAATAGAACAACTACTACTATCGAAATTGTTTGTTTTTCTTCATAGTCTATTTATATTTGTATAATAAACATTCTTCGTACTGTTTTTTTTTGTTTAACAACAAGAAAATCTACGTGTTTTTCTAGATATACGATTGAGAAATAAATATATCGGTATCAGTTTCTATTCTCTTATCACAAATCGAGTGTGATAAGACTAAAAGTGTATATAGATATAAGTTTCATTTTCTTTTTCTTTGATACGATGTCACAAATGCGCATAACCATCATCGGTGGAGGTATTATCGGTCTTACAACTGCATGTACAGTTTTAAAAGAATATTCGAATAATGACAATTTACAATTGACGATTATTAGTGAAGAATTTTCGCCGAATACAACAGCAGATATATCTGCAGGCTTTTGGGAACCCTATGGTTTTGAGGATGTTGACGAACGAATACTTCGTTGGGCTGCATATGCGTATAAGATATTTCTCGACGAATATTTTTCGACGAAAGCTGCTCGAGCTGGTTTAATTAAACTTCCGGCTTATATTCTTCAAGAAGACGAGAAGTTTACTAAACCAGCGTATGCGGATATTGTTCGACATTATCGAACATTGGATCAACATGAAATAGGATTATTCGACCATGTGAAACCGAAAAATGGTTTTGTTTTTCAATCAGTTGTTGTTGAAATTAGTAAATATCTGCCACAACTTCAATATTTTCTTCAACGAGATCGTCGAGTTAAATTTATCAAACGAAAAATTCATTCAATCAGCGAATTAAAAGACAAAGCAGATGTAGTTATCAATTGTACAGGTTTAGCATCGAGATTTTTAGTTCCTGATGAAACCGTTCGACCTGCTCGTGGACAAGTAACTCGAAAATTTGTCTTCATTCGATTTTCTCGTTTTTATTTTCTCGAATCAGATCATTCGTGTGCATGCTCCATGGATAAAATCCATGTACCAATTCTATACAGACGAAGGAATGGGCTATGTAATCCCTCAAGGAGATACAGTCGTTCTTGGTGGAACATTTCAATTAAATGATTGGAATACCAAACCGAACGAAAATGATACTCGAACGATTCTTCGTATTTGTGGCAAAGGTTTGCCTGCACTCGAACAAATTCGTCACGGAAAAGTTCAAGTTGGCCTTCGGCCCTATCGAGATAATGGTGTTCGGCTCGAACACGAGAAAACTCCCGATGGAATTGACGTTGTTCATTGTTATGGACATTCAGGTTCAGGTGTGACTTTGTCTTGGGGTTGTGCAAAAGATGTTGTTGAAATTGTGAAAACATTATTACCGCCAAATCCAAAATCAGAGAGTGATCTTGCCGAACACGAACAACTCTGGCGTTTGGTTCCTAATATTAAATACGTATTTATTACAGCTAAACTTTAAAAAAGTCTTCGTTTTTTAGATAAAAAAAAACTTGTGATTATGCTCTTTAAACGCATTTTAACATTGAAATACTTGATTAAATTCTCTTTCAGATCGAACATGTCGACAACTGAAAAGACAATTGTCAACACAGCTATCGATACTTATCGTCGATATGCTGGTCAACCGACACTGGCTGATATCGAATCATGCCGTCAAGATTCCAACGATGAACTCATTCATCTGACTCCATATTTTTCCACTATGGATCTTCTTAAATTAGAAGACTTAACTTACACACGTTCATTTACATATTCATTAAAAACTCGTCAACTCCTATTCTCAAGTAATATTTCGACAATAAACAAAAATATCGTTCGTCGACTTGCTTCACCCGATGGTCAATATCTCGCGTTAGTCACACGAGAAACCAAAGGCGAACAAGAATTACAATACGTTCAAATTTGGCATGATGAACATTTAATATTCGATTACGATGTTAACAGTGAAAAGAATTCACCACATGGGAAAGTTCTTTCGAAAAATGACTACGGAAGTTTCTTTGAATGGAGTCGAGATTCACGACGATTGATTTTTACTGCCGAAGAAAAACGTAAAACAGTGAAATCCTATTTCACCGCCGAGAAACTCGACGAAAACAGCATTCCAGCGAGTTCATATCGTGAAAATTGGGGCGAACAAATGGAAAATTTCGAAACATCAGTCGTTTGCATATTCGATCTCGATACAAGAGAAGTTCGATTGATTGAAAATCAACCGAAAGATCTCTATTTTGGTCAATGCAGTTGGACAACGAATCCCGATGAAGTTATTCTCGTTGCATTCGAACTCGAACCATATCGATTAGGTTTAATCTACTGTGAAAATCGTCGTTCGGCTTTATTCAAATGCAATTGGCGAACAAATCAATGGACACAATTAACTGAATTCGATCGATTATGTCGACTTTTTCCACGACATTTACCAAATCAAGATAATCAATTGATCTATCTTCAATCGGATATCTATCGAGCACATAAACAATGTCAACGATTGATTCTCTTCAACACCGAAACGAAACAAGAAACGATTCTTGTCGATCGAATCGATAATGTTAAATATGCCAAAGATTCTTCACAACTGTTCTCTGCCGAATGGGACGAACAATTCACCGGTATTTATTCACCGATTCCACTTCGATGTTATTCATCCGATGGACGATATCTTCTCGTTCGAACGATAACCGGCTCGCGAACTGTTCTCTATGTTTACGATTTTGTCGAGAAAAAACTTCAATTCATCGAATCACCATTAGGCGTGAACACGTCCGTCAATGGCTTGGCCATATTCGGACATTATGTTGCGGTTAATGTTGTTGACTATCGAACGCCGTATCGATTCTACGTATTCGATCTACGAGCTTTGAACACTGAGAAGCAAAGTCAAGGTTGGCATTTGATTGTTCAACATGAATTTAAAAAAGAGGAAAAATCACAAATTCAATGGAATGTCGATCGATTCTTTCCGGATAATGAATTGATTCCGGTCGAATCGGTTTATGTTCACGCAAAAACTGAACAAACAAAACGACCTTTGATGGTTTTAATTCACGGTGGACCAAATTCGAATGTTACCAGTTCGTTTTTTAATTTCTAATTGAAAAGAATTCTTTTTTTTGTTATCTTCTAGTGGATTATTATATCGGTGTGATCGCTTATATATCGTTAGGTTTCGATGTACTCATCGTTAACTATCGAGGTTCGATTGGTTTCGGTCAAGCTTCAGTTGATAAACTCTTAGGCAAGATAACTTATGTCGATGTTCAAGATTGTCATGAAGCTATTCGTCGTTGTTTGCAGTTTACTGATCCGAAGCGACCAGTTGTACTCATTGGTGGATCACATGCTGGTGTTATTATCGGTCGTCTCATTGGAGAATATCCCGATGAATATGCTGCTGCTGTTCTACGAAATCCAGTCACTGATATACTTCATTTATACACCACATCGGATATACCCGATTGGATATTGGCTCAATCGGTGAATGCCGATTTCGATTTTCCTACAGGTCGAAATCGTTATCCGGATGCTGAACTTATGAAATACCTCGTCGAACGATCATCAATTCGTTTAATGGATAAAATCAAAACGCCTGTTCTCTTACAATTAGGCAAAAAAGATCGACGTGTACCAATGAGCATCGGTCTACGCTATTACGAATGTCTAAAAGCAAATAAAATTCCAACGAAATTATTCGTCTACGATAGCAATCATGCATTGAGTGAAACGTCGAATGCAAGTGACTGCTTTGTTAACACAGTGCTTTTTCTTGATGAACATTTGAAATTAACAGCTTAAATCTTTTTTTATTTCATACAAATAAACTTTTAGAAGGTCAGTAGTTGTCGCTCGCATCCGAATTGTGTTTCGATAGATGAATTCTATATGGTCGAAGCCAAATCTGAATCATATTCCCTCGTCTTATCAATGATAATAATAGCAAAAAAACAAAACCTCACCTATCTATGTGTTATTTGCAAAAGAAAAACAAAACTTAAAACGTTCTAGTATAAATTCCTTTAGAATGATCATTTATTTTGTAACTAACCTACTTTAGAAGTAGACTAAAACTTATCTCAGGCATTTTATATACTTAAGTTTCGCATGCCTAAGCGCAGACAACAAAGTTTATATTTTTCTTTTTATTTTCAGATGAATTATCCGTCCAGAACTAGTCACGATCCGAGTGAACGTCGGAAATGGTGGATTGAATTTGTCGGCTTTTGGTACTTACATCCCGAGATTTATCTTGAAATCATGCTTCTTTTTCTTTTTTAACTTTAGGCTACTTGGTCTATGCAACAATTTTGCCTATGTTGTTATGTTAAGTGCTGCACATGATATTCTCGCTCCCTCTACCACTAATTCAAATGAAACTACTCTTCATACAAATAATACATTAGATTGTAATACTGTATCGACAGGTGTATGTGATATTTGATATTGAGAAAAGATAGATCGAGGAATGTGATTGATTTAGGCGATTCTATTGGCAGATATTCTACCGGCATTGGCAATCAAAATAACGGCACCATTTTTTATGCATAAAATTCCATATGAGTAAATACTGATCGAGATTGAAAGCGAAATGTTTGTTTATGAATTTAGTATTCGATTTGTTTTCATTGTGTCGTTCGGTGCTGGAACATTGATTATTGTCGGTCTTGCAGAGGAGCTCTGGTTGAGTTTAACTGGTAATTGTGAATTGATTTGAAACGAAGAAATATATGTCAAAATATTTAGGTGTTGCATTTGCAAGTATTAGTTCAGGTTTCGGTGAAATTACAATGTTACAATTGACATCATTCTTTTCGGACTCAACTGTTAGCGCTTGGTCTAGTGGGACGGGTGCAGCCGGTTTACTTGGCGCGTTATCATACACAGCGTTAACATCATTGTTACATGTCAGTCCAAGGACATCGATACTTATTCTATTGTTCATTCCGGTTATTCAAGCTATGAGTTATATAATGGTTCGAATTTCTGGTCGGTCAATAAATCGGCCGGATTATGAGACAGTGGGTAAGATCATTTAAATTTCTTCTTGTTTTTCATTCGCTAGAAATAAATTTCTTTTTGTAGACGACGATCATGATGATGAAAAGCAAGACTCATTTCCACCCCCTGACCCAATTAATAATTATATTCAACCTAGGAGTCGTTGGATGCTTATACCTGTAAAACATATTTACTACTCAATTTTCTTCTTTCTATTTGTTTATTTTAGCCATTACTTAAATATATGATACCATTGTCATTAGTTTATTTTGCTGAGTATTTAATCAATCAAGGATTGGTAATTCGTTTTTTAAAAATTATATATTTTGTTTCTACAAGATTTTTGATTTAGTTTGAACTTATCTATGTTAGACAATCGAGTATTGATCATCACAGTCAATACCGTTGGTGAGAATAGACTAACTATTATGTAATTAAAAAAATATTCATGAAATATTCAATTTCAGGTATTCCGTTTGTTATCAATTAGGTGTGTTTCTCTCCCGTTCATCGCTTACTCTCTTCAAAATCAATCAATTATGGATTTTCCCTGTGATTCAAGTAAATTGTCTTTTGATCTCAAATTTACATCGATCTGATTTCAATCGTATTTAGTATACTAATATGGGCATTTTCTTTCTTTGTATTTTTCGTGTTGAATATATCCCAAGTGTTTGGCTTATATTTGGTTTAATCGTATTCGAAGGTATGATTGGTGGTGGTGCTTATGTAAATACATTTTACAAGATATCAGTTGAGGTAAAAAGAAATGAACATTGACTTATAAATGATGAATAATATTGAACGAATTTTTAGATTCCACCTGAAAATCGAGAGTTTTCCATGGGCGTAGCATCGGTGGGCGATTCATTTGGTATAACAGGAGCAGGATTTTTAGCGATACCATTACATAATATTATTTGTGATCACTTTGACAGACATTGAAACAATTTTTTTCTTTCTCTATGACATTTTCTACTTTAAATATATTCATTATAATCGATCAATAAATTTTCTTTTCTAGATGACTGAATCTAATTTGAAAGATAAGAGAGTTTGTGTTACTGGTGCTGGCCGAGGTTTGTCCGGCTTGGGAGAACTATTGAATTCAAACTAAAGAATTTTGTTTGTAAAAGGAATTGGCAAAGCTTTAGCCTTACGACTTGCACAACTTGGTGCTCAAGTTATCGCTGTAAGCAAATCAGATGAAAATCTAAAACAACTAGTCGCTGAAGTAAATTTCTATTTCGTAAAACATTGAAGTATATTTGTCTGTTCAAAGGATAGTAGCATTACTCCTATTTGTGTTGATTTAATGGATTGGAATGCAACAAAAGCCGCAATTAAGCCACATCTCCCAATTCAATATCTAGTTAACAATGCTGCTATGGCAATTCTTGATCCATTTTTAGAAGTCAAACCTGAAGATTTCGATACGTATGTGTTAGCAAGCTTTGTAGATCGTTCGATTGACGAATCTTTTTTTCATTTTAGATTGTTCAATATCAATGTTCGATCGATTATTTGTGTTAGTCAAGTAAGTAGTTTCATCTCGTTCGACTTTTTGTTAATAAAAAAAACAATATTCCAGGAAATTGCACGTGATTTAATTGAACGTAAATTGCCTGGATCAATTGTCAATGTCTCAAGTCAAGCATCAGCAGCTGCATTGCGAGATCATAGTATTTACTGTTCAACTAAGGCAGCAGTTGATGGTTTAACACGAGTTATGGCATTGGAATTAGGGCCTCATCAAGTACGAACTAACGATTTTAGAAGATTTCAAATAAGATTTGTGCTTTTTCTTTTTAATTTTAGATTCGAGTGAATACCGTTCAACCAACTGTAAGAATATCGACTAAACAAAGGATATAAAAGCATGTCATTCATTATTTTTAATTTAGGTCGTTTTAACGGATATGGGTCGAATTGGTATGCAAAAAAATCAATTCCATGTAAGATAATCTGATATTAATTACCTTTCATTAGGTTGGTCCGAAGAAAAGAAAGCCGCAGGAATGTTATCAAAGATTCCTTTGAATAGATTTGCTGGTTAGTTTCTAAACGATTTCGTTCTGTTTTCTATATATTATAAATGTCGAATTGATTTGAATAGAAGTCGAAGAAGTTGTCGAGCCAATTATCTTTTTACTTTCGAATCAATCTGCAATGATTAACGGTGTTGGCATACCCATCGGTAGGCGAATTAAAATTCGATCGAATAATCGGAAATTTAATTTCATCATTTTATTTTAGATGGTGGCTTTTTGGCTACATAAAATCGATTTGGAATTTTATTTTGTGATTCGATTGAATGCAATGATTTTCTTTTGATTTTGCTTTAAAATAAAATACATGGGCGTTTTAGATACTCTGTAGAGTCACGAGCTTAGAACTGTCATTGTTGTTTTTGAGAAAAAAACAGACGCATATGAATTAACTAAAACGTTCGTGGTGTGTCAAAAGAAATGCGCTTTTCTTAAACTAATAATCCTATTATCGACTTCTTTGGTTCATTCAAAAGACGACTTTACGAACTGTTAGTACTTTCAAGTTTCCTTTGAATTTAATCTCAAAGTAGGAAAATAATTAGACGCAAAAACTCAACGTGAAATTCAGTCATGTCATCAGCCGATGTTCCATTAATACAAGTTCAATATCCATTGAATATTTTCGTTTGGTTTGAAATTATTACAGCTTCAATAACGTAAAAACAAAAGAAATATTTGCCTGTTTTGTTTTCAACTGACCTATATTCTGTTTTTGTTAAAGGTACGGTCTTGGTTTTGTTGGTAATCTTTTGTCGATTTTGATATTCTTATCACAAGAAGAATTTCGAAATGTGTCGACGGGCGTTCTATTTCTTCTTATGACTATTTCGAATACAATTCATCTGTGGACATTAGCGACAGAATTTCTCGTTAGTTTCGATGTTTATGTTTATTCGAATGAATTTCTTCAATGCCGTTTCAATTATTTCATTCAAAATGTTAGTCGAGCTGTAAGCACTTATCTCGCTGTTAGTCTCGTACTCGATCGACTGATTCGTACAGAATTTCCTCTACGAGCACGAATCATTTGTACGCGTTCGAATACAATCAAACTGACGATTGTCTATATTTTTATCTTCTCAATTCTACTCTCATTTTGGTTTTGTCCATTGAATGCCATATCTCCAACAGGCGCTTGCTACACTGGCCGATCGGCAACATACAACTATTTTTTCAGTAATATTTTTTTTCCTGTTCGATTTGGTTTAGTCTGTGTAATTCCTGTGATTGTCATGAGTGTAGCCAACGTTCGTATCTTTTATAATCTTCGTGAATCTCGTCGACGGGTTCAACCCGACGGTCAAAAAATTCGAAATCATATGACAAATCTCGATCGAATGCTCTTTTATATGATGTTAATCAATGTCATTGCATTTATTGCAACACAAATTCCATTTAATATGTATGCTGTCATACGAGTCTATGCTCGAACATTGAGCCCAACGAATCATTTATTAGTTCGAACATTATTCTTAATTTGGTCAAGTGTTTATTTTGGTATCGGTTCGTATCTTTATTGTTTAGCGTCGCCACTTTTTCGGCAAAGTCTCTGGCGAATTATTCGTTGTCGACGATAGTATTACGACAAAATTCGTTTCATAATTCGAATAAATTTCTTTCGAAATAAAGTCGATGCAAGACAATATAAATAAAAAGCAATACCAAAATAAATACTCGACCATATCAATAGAAATGCCTGAATTAACGCATGTGTCTCATCATCGAATGTTTCGATGTGATATCGAATAATTGAGTAAATATGAAATGGTATTTGCGTAAGAATAAATGTCAAAATATTCGAAACTAACATATACACAAGCATACGATCGACAGCTAATATTCGACGAACATTATTCGCTCCGGATATTGTCGATGAAACGATAGCACTACTTCGATAAGGTTCATTATTTTGTGCTATGTCATTAATACGATTGTGTGCTTGACGAATATTGTAAATCATTCGAATATTAGCTAAAATCATGAGAATAATTGGTAGAAAACAGAAGAGTACTGCTCGAAGAGGTATACTAATATTATTGATAAAAAATTTATGAGATGAATTTTGATTAGGAAATAAGAATAAATAAAATGACCAGTAGAGAATTAGAACGAGAAGAATAATGAGAATAAGAATCAATGTTTTCTTTCGTGTACAAAACGTTCGTGCTCGTAAAGGAAATTCCGAACGAAGAAATCGATCGATGGCTATGCCAACTGAAAGATAGGTGCTCATCGATCGAGTTAAATTCTCGGAAAATAAATGCCAATGATAACGAAAGAATCGATTTGAAAAGAGATCGTAACCACATGTGTAGAGGAAATCGATGGTTAATGAACAAAGATGAAAGAAATTAAAGATTGTCATGAGCAGAAATAGAAAACCGGTTGAAATTCGACGAAATTCTGCTGATGTCGAGAAAACTATCAATGCAAGAAAATTACCAACAAAACCAAGACCATAACTAATCGAAAGTATACAGATATTCATTGGAGAATATTTGAGATAGAATTAGTAACTTACATTGTACAAGCAGCTGCAATTTCAAATCGAAAAAAACCGATCAATGATGTATTCTTAAGATCTGTTGAACTCAAATTCATGTTCATTTGCATGAAAATGACGTCACCAGAAGAAAAACAAAACGTAAATGAGATAGATTTTTTACTAGCGTACAAATGATGATAATCATCGTTCATTTTCTATAATTATTTATCTCGATTTAATTGAAATAATCACGGTGGATTTACTTTAATCTCTGCGTGATTCAAACAATATTGATAATGATACATAAAATCTTTTTTTTTGTTTAGGCGATCGTAAAACTAGACTAAGTAATTGTGAAAGCGATTTTTCACTTATATTTCTACTGTAAGTTGAAGAATTTCAAAGCAAGATACCTATGATGAAAAATATAAATAAAGGTAAAGAACGACGATATTTAGCTATCATTAGTTCGAATGTTTTATGTGATTAAAACAGAAGCCATGTGCGAAAAAAAAGACCTGCTTTCTCTCCTTGCTCTAAAGGTTGTGTTCAAGGATTTTTATGATAATTAATATCATATCGCTTTTGAATTTGAATGGTGTAATTTTTGAATATTTTTTTTGCAAAAAACTCGCATTTAAACTCTCAGTGACATCTAGTTGATAAAAAAAAAATTAAATCATATGAAATACCAAACGTGTTGCTATGGCGTCGGTATCTGCAATGGCCAATGTTGTTATTCTTGTAAGTAACAATCGTGAGAAGAAACAACGTTTGATTGTGGTTATAGTAGAGAGACTAAATGGCAACTCAAACTCAAGTTCTTAAACGAGGTGCCGTTCAACCGGCTCGTCTTCATGATTATCTCTATGGTTCGTCATCGAACATTGTCTTTTCTTTCATTTAATCGAATTATTTTCAGATCCGGCGTGTACTTTATCAAGTGTACGTGATCATGCGCGAGAAGCATTCATAGCCAAAACAACAACTGAACAATTAGTAAAATAAAATTTAAAAAAAAACATCCAATTGAATCGTTTTTCGTGTTTAGCAAGCTGTTCCTGTTTACGAACATTTATTCAGTGATCTTCGTCAATATCCACGTATTGCCTATCGATTACAATCTCGAGATCCTGTTCCGGCACATGTCAGTCGACAATGGTTAGGTCAAGCAAATGCTCATCGAGAGCAAATCGCTGTTTCTCGACTGTAAATTCCACAAATTTCTTCTTTTTTTTCAAAATTCTAATTGGGAAAATTTAGTTTTACCGGTAACGAAGCGTTTGTTGTTCCACCTCGAACATACGAGCATGTCGAAGTCGGTGGTCGTGAACGAGCCAAATTCTTTCGTAAACCACTCGTACCATTCATGGAAACAATTCAGCCGTTAGTCGTACTCGACACTGGCCGATCAGCATCAGGCCCATTCGCTGACACGACAGCTCGATCCGTTCCAGGACATTTCGTAAATCAGCCCAAGTCAATTCTCACGGCCGGACAACCAACAACTAAAACACAAGCTATTCAAACAGATTACATGGAACGTGAAGCACAAACAGATCCGTATACGCCCGAATACGTTGTCAAACCAGGCGAACAACCCGAAGTTCTAACATTAGCAACATTGATGTACAGTGCGTAGATTTTGTCTTTTTTTTCGGTTCGATTTCTCATCACGATTGTTCTAGAAAAAGGCCTTCCTGCTGGTCTCGCCGAAGTCGAAATGATCGAACGTAAGTCTCCATTGAAGCTTTTTACTGAAACTTAATTTTCGAGCTTTAGGTGCACGTGCTAAACGTCAATGGGAAGCGAGTTTACCGCCGCTTGATGATCCACAACAATGGGAAAAACGATTTAAAATGATGAGCGATATGGAACGACACGAATGGCTTCTACGTGAAAATGAAATCGAAAAATTACAAAATCTCCGCATTGAATTATTAGAAAAAATGCTCAAAGAAAATGAACTTCATCAACAAAATACATCGACCGAACGTATCAATCGACAATGGGCAAAAAAACAAGTTCAACGAGAAGATTTCGTTAAGAAAAATCGTCTTCATTATTTACGAGGTAGAGATAATTCACTATTGACTTTATCTCATCGATTTCGATTTGATTTCATTCAGCTATTCGATCGCTTCTTCGTAAACGTTCACAACTCGAAACTAAACATGTCAAACAAGACATCGTTCAAGACTACAGCAAATACGAATCGAATGCCTACGGTCCATTGACTCGCGAGGGTTATTTTCCCGATAAATTAACTGATAAATATGTTGTTAAAAGTCGATTCTTGGACACTTATATGGGTTTACTCGAATTAGAATCGACATTACCATCGACTGCATTGAAAATTCGTTTGCCAGCACCGAAACGAATTACATCGACGAAAGAAGGACATCTCAAACGACAATTTCGACGCGAACGAGATCTTAATAATATCTTTGAAGTTCGTTTTTCTTATTGAAAGAAAAAATTTATTCGAGTTTTTGTATTTAAAATAGGATATCGGCAAAGAAAGAGAGAAGAGCAGTGAAGAACCGAAACCACTTCGATTTTTGGTTAAAGTCGAAAAACCAGTTCCACGACCGCCAACACCCGGTGTCGACGTACCAGATTTGGTTTGTTGGCTTTTGCATTTGTGTAAACAATTCAAAAAACTATCTTATTTAGGAAGAAGAAGAACGTGAAAAACATACGATTTATCTTCAAAAACTTCTTCGTGGTCGTGCGATACAAAACATGGTCCGAGAACTTTTTTTTGTTTTCTCATTGATTCGAAATTAAATATTTCACTTTAGATGTATAAAAACAAAGAAGAACGTATTGAACTTATCTCGGAAATGCGTAGTACACATGCATTACAAGAACAAGACATGAACCGAAAGAAATTAGAACGACAGGACATTCAAACAGCACAATATGTTCAAAGAAAAGATCTTTCACGCGAAGATTTTATCGATTCAATACTTCAAACGTTAGAAGGCGAAGCTATTGGCGATATGTTAGATTATTTATCAAAGGAATTGATTCGTCTTCAAGAAGAACGACGTATAGCGGCATTCGCTATGTTAGCTGAACGACAACGACGTTTGAGAGAAGCCGAAGAATCAGGTTTGAGACAAGTCGAAGAACGACGACGACGAGAACAAGACGAATTATTCAAACAAGTTCGTTCAAAAAAATTGATTTCAAATTCGTTTTCAACACCTCTCGATCTTCTCTCTAGATGCTTAAGATGACGCAAAATACCGTTGATACATATTTAGAAGATGTTATTCTCGCAAGTACATTCGATACAGCAAGTGAACAAGCAAGAATAGAAATTCAAGAACAAGCAACAGCTATCGATGAAATAGCTCATGAAATGGAATCGAAGTAGAATTTTGACGGTTGATTGAAAGTAAATAATCTTCGTGTTTTCGATTTAGACGAACTCAACTCGAGTCTGAAGGTATTGCGGCTGAATTAGTTCACGGATTTCTTATACCGGAAGTGGCCAAACAAGAAAGTCGAAATAAAGGTCAATTGAAAATCAATTACGTTCGATTTCAATTAAAATCTTTTGTTTTTATTAGTTCGTCTTGCTCAACATAAATATCTGCTGGCTGCTCATCGAGTTGTTAAAGAAACTTGCTCAGAAAATCTTCAAGAATCGATGATCAATCAACCAGAAGAACCTGAAATAAACAATGAACAAGAAGAACCTGAAGCACAAAATGAACAAGACGAACCTGAAGTACAAAATGAACAAGAAGAGCCTGAATTGAATAAAGACCAAGAAGAACCTGAAGAACAAAATGGCGATGCGGATGATGAACAAGAACAAAACGCTGAAGAACCAACGAAAAATCAAGACGATTAGTTTTTTTTTTCTATTTTGTATATGCATTTTTAATGCCTTATGAAAAAAACTGATTTAACATTTGAAATATATTCACACGGAGCTTTTCATCAGTAATAATATGTTTGCTAGTTTCGAGGTTTCATTTTTTTTCTCGCCTTAAAATGAGCACTTGAAAAGAAAAATTCTAATCAAAATTTCAGTCAGTGTGTCTGTCACTGGAGAACGAGAAAAAGAAGTATCAATAATTCTTTCTCATCTTTTCATATGCAAAATATTTTCAACTGTGCTTCTCTATCGTCGCTACGACGATCCCTTCATCAACACATTATACAACGACGTCACACTGTGCGTAGAAAAAGAAAACGACATAGATTTTTTTTAATATTCGTATTGTTTCATTTTTCAAATCATGCCTGATCGACGTTTGAATGTCCAAACAGAAACGCGTGCTGTCAATACGACGAAAGCTACGCTTCGCGAAGATGTTCAGCCGCCATCAGCAAGTACCGTACAATCATCGAGTATAGTTGCCGAATGTCGACTATCTCCGGTCTTCTTTCGACGTCTATCTTTGTCGACAAGTACTAATCGACGAAAATCATCGACACTTCTACCATCGACCGTTCCTCGGCCGAATACCTATCGTATGGAACCCGAACAAGAGTATCGTTTTCGGCCGTATAAAATTCAAGATCGAATTCTCGAAGTTCTTGCTGAACAAATGAAAGATCAATCGTACAATAGTTCGACTGTTAATGAACTCATTCGAGATATTTCACGTCATGTTCATCATTTAGTAAAACACGTTCAATTGCCACGATATAAACTAATTATTCAAACAGTGATCGGTCAAAAACTCGAACAATTACTTCTCGTTACATCACGATGCTTGTGGGATGTTAAAACCGATAATATGTTAACAGTGAACTACGAAACAAAAGATATGGTTGCGATTGTCACTGTTCACGCTGTCTATTTCGATTAATCCGAACGAGGAAACAGAAGAAAGCTGAATAAGTAGTTGAAAAAGGTTTATTTTTCAATGAAATAAAAAATCGAAACGTAGTTTTATGTGTGTATGATTCTTTTTTTTTCTAAACAAAAAAAAAACGAGAGAAAAGAAAAAAAGGAAAAAGAAAAGTTATTGAAATGTTTCAGTTGAATTCTACGGCGTTATTCCCTTGAGATAGAAGATCCATTGTACACTCGAACTAGCTGCATTGGTTGTTCCGGTTGTTTTCGGACATGATATAATTAATTTAGCCATAACATCAGCTTTGTTCGTTGTGTCTGAACCATCGAATGAAACGACGATACGATGTGATTTTCTTGCTTGAATCAATTCTTGACCTTTAGTTACATGAAACAATGGATTATCGACACTGAATGTGTATGTTAGTGCTTGAGCAAAGATATTTTTAAATGTGATTGTTGTATTTCCGCCAGCTTTGATCGTGAATGGTCCTTGTGGTTTAGGTAATTCGCCTTGGCCAACCAATGGAAAGATATAATCACTACCCGATGGTGAACTAATTGTTAATGTTGCGCGAACATCACCGAGTTGTGATGGTTCATAGGTGACATCGACGCCTACTTCCATCGTCGATGGTGCTGAGCTAGGCGCTGCAGTTACTGTTCGATCGACAATGAAGTCCGGATGATCAATCTAAACGAAAGGTTTTTTTTGTTTTTTTTTTTCATTCTATCAGTTCGTCTTTTGATTAAACTTACTTTACAAACATAATCGGTTTTTGTTCGAGCGTAACTCGTGAATTTCGCTGAAAGTACTTGTGAATTGCCTAGTGGAGCTTTGAAGTATAATGTTCGTTCGGGACGTGATGGAAGTGCATTTAATGTTAACATATAAGTATAGAGGCCGAGTTCGACTGAATTGATTTCGAGACGTGTTTCAGTTTTTCCAGCTTTCAATGGCATATATGTGAAATTGAATGAACCCTAAACAATGAATTTGATAGTAGAAAAAAAAAGCAACGGCAGAAAGTTTTCGGTTTTCTACTTGTGAATTAGCTGGTATCGAAACTTGTTCAGGAGGTAAGAGTATATCCGGATGAGTGCATTGTCCTTGAAAGGTGACTTTCGTTCCTAGAGGATTATCGAGAATGAGATCGTGTGAAATCGGTACTCGGACATGAGTTGTCAGATCGATATTTGCGATTGTTGGTGCGTTACGTTTGTCGATGACGGACTTAAATGTAATATCATACCAGATATATTCCTGTGTGAGTTCATTACGAAAGACAAATTTGATTTGTTGTATCGATTCTTTGTACGCATAGAATTGAATCTTGAAATCTCGTTTCGATTTCGGACCAACATCGATAAATTCGAGATATTTTATCGTTGGCACGACTTCTGAACGGTCTTGTTTGACTATTTCATGTGTGACACGAAAACGTTGCGGTTTTTTCAACCAATTTTCAATCGGCAATAATTCTGTGTACGGTGTTTTACACGGAATTTCACGAACAAATTTGCCTGATGCACGTGGCGATTCAGCATTACCATTGATATTATAAAGTAAACCGTTTCCATCGGGTAACGGAAAGAATAATGTACCCGAATGTTTGCCTTCAGTCAATGGAAAATAGGTCAATTCATAGTTCTTCGTTGAATTCGGTTCGACAATAATTGTTTCTGGTCCGGAGAAATATTCTCCACTGATGACAGGTGTTAAAGTCCAGAGTGTATTCGTTGGATTTTTGATGACAATTGATTTGGAAAGTTCTTTCGAACGAACAGATGTAGTGATATTGATTGTTTCACGTGCCGGTGCAACTTCAATACATGAACCATTCAATGTGACATAAACAGATTTCGTTCCTTCTAAACGACATTCCAAACGATCACAACGAATATCATGTCGAATTGTACGTGGTTGAAATGTAAATTCAACCGTAAGATCTTGTCCAGGCGCCATATAACCATTACTTGGCGAAACATGAAACGGTAGATCACGTAATTGAGTAAGATTCCATGCGAAACTCGCGCCGATATCACCTCGATTTGAAAGTATTAATTTTCTCGTCAACGAACAATCTTTGCCAACAGCACCGAACGGTAACGTGTCCGAATCGAGACTTATATCATAACCTTGACAACAGCCACGTACGGCAAACATCGGTACGTCTAAATCACCGTATTTCAAAAAGATTTGCTCGATAAATGTTGCTAAACGTGTACGAGGCTGAAATTTAACGGTCACTGTTGCTGTACCACCTCGAGCTTTCAATGAAATTGGACTTGTCGGTTGAATCGTGAGACTTTCTTGAGCAAGATCATTTTCCGATGAGAGAAATGTGAGATAACAATTTGATATCGATGCACGACTTCGATTAACGAGACAAACTTCTTTTGTTACATTTTTGCCAACTTGTAATGCGCCTAACTGAAGTATTTTGTGTTTAGGTTCGGCTAATTCAACACGGAAATCAACGCCTTCACCTTCGATCAGTACATTGACAATTGTCAAACCATCGATTTCGAATGCTAATGTTTCTTTGTACGTCTTCTGTTCACGAGGATAGAAATTCAATCGACATGTGAGACTTTGTTTGGCTCCGATTAAGCCCGATTTAAAGTCAATCATTAATTGAGCTGTTGATTGATACAAACATTCGATTGTATGATCTTTCGAATCCTGATTTGTCAAAACTAATTGACAGGTATTCTCGGGCATGCCAGCTCGATAGATAAAACACGAGCCGAAATTAAATGAAAGAAATGAAAAATTAATATTTGGCGTTGTTGTTTGTCCGACAAGAGCAAAATCGTATTTCAAACCATTGAGAATATTCAAACGAATGAATCGTTGAATTAACGCACGATGTTCACGTGTTCGTGGTTGAAATGTGATTTGACAGATTTGTTTTTGACTATTCGTTACTGTTCCTTTCATCGGACTGATTGAGAATGGTTCGAGTTGATCATCATTGGAATTTTCTGTTGAAAACGAATAATCGAATGCATATTTGCCGTCATTCGAAATTTCCAGTTGTCGAGAAACGATATTACCGACGAGAACATCGGTAAAACGTATTTCGTTTGTGCCATTCGGAATGGAAACGAGATCACATCGAATACCATCGTTATTCTCACATTGTACACTCGAAAGATTAGCAAAACCTTCGCCTTTGACATTGATATTTAATAGTTCGATTGTTTCATCGATTCGACATTGAATGACATATGCATATGCGCGATTTTCCGTCGGTCGAAAGAGAAAACTAATTGGTAAACGTGAATTTGCCGGTATTGAACCGGTAAGTCCTGGTTGAACAGTAAGATCTGTGCTTGTGATTCCGTTGATAAACGATTTTTCGATGAATTGATAATGAAATGCTCGAGATTCTTTATTGATCAAGACGATTGTTTCTTCGACATAATGTCCGATAAGAACAGGATGAAATGAAATAAATGTTCGATCGAAGAATATCTGTGGTTCAGAAACTTGACCGACGAGTAGAAACGGTACTGACAACGAATGAGCAGGAATTTCGAAACGATAGAACGATTCGAGAACGCCGAATGAACGCGGAAAGAAATCGAACGACATCTACGAGAGATAATTTCAATAGAAAAAATACGTAAGAGTGAGTTCGAAGTACCTGAACGCCTTTGCCCGATGCGATCTTGCCTTGAACGGTTCGACAGACGAATGATGGTTGTTTGGTTAGATCGAGATTGTCCTCGCAAATCCATCGATATGTATAATCAGTAGCGGTTGGATTCAAAACTGAAAATGATCGATTGATCGGTGAACCAATGCCGATCGCTTGAAATTCGATAACACGTGTTTGACGATCGACAAACGTAGCTGGTGCTTGAGTTGAATTGTTATTGATCAGTAAATCCATTCGTCGACGGCCGCTGATTAAATAATCTGATTCTTCTAGTTCAAAATGACAGAACGGTAGAATACTACGACCACGAACGGCAACCACAGGTCCTGCTTTTCCACTCTCGAGATTCGGTATACTACAAACAAAGAATCAAAAAAAGCGAACTCTTTCGATATCAACTAACCCGCATGTCAATCGGGCTTGATAATCGTTGACGTCCAACGGTGCGAATTTAATCTTAAAAACTTGACTTGCACCGACTGCAATCGAGCCTGTGTCGGGTTCGATCGTAAATGGAACGTAGCCAATCTCGGTCATCGCACTCTGTGGCGAACGAATGCCCGATTCCGATTCTCGGCCAGCTAGATCGGTTAGATTCGTATTTTCAGTTAAAAGTCCCGGTTCACCATCTTGATCTTTCTCTTCCGTTAGACTTTCGACTGTTACATTGGATTTAATCGAAGGTCGAGTAGCTTTTGCTTTACTTCCTGCAGCTGCGTCTTTGCCCGTTGATTTGCCTGCATCTTTGCCTGTTTTATCCTTCGTTCGTCCAGCTGCATTAGCACCCGTGTTTTCTTGAGCATTGGCTGGATCGGTTGTTGCTGCATTCGATTGTGCACGTGTCACACCTTTCTGTCCTTTACGTGTGCTGTCAGTCGGCTCGGGTGTCGGTGGATCTCGATCGATCATTGGCGTAAACGGTCGTTGATTGTCTTCCATATGAACTGACCATGAATAAGGAAATGCCACTCTACCACGATTGGTGATTGTTACTCTTGAAAAAAAGAAAAAAATTCGCTTGAAAAGAAAATCAAATTCGTTTTTTTCTTCATACTCATGAACACGTGTTTGTAACATGGCGGTATCGAGATAGCGTATTTCGAAATCACTGCATTTGTATCTCGAATAATCGGTTATCGCTGAAACGTAGATATCGAGTGTACGTGTTTGATCTTCGATTCGTTGGTGGTTCGGTTCGGGATCGGCTTCGACGACTTTTCGTCGAGCTGGTCGATTCGTTCGTTGGGTTTCCCCATCGGCGCTTGCGTGTGTTGGACTATCGACCCATTTAATCGAACGCATTCGATCGTCCCAATCAGGAATTTCGTTAACCGGTCGATCGAACGTGATTTTCGTTATCGAACAGAGGATTTTCTCTCGATTTAATTGAACAGCTTTCGAAGATTTGAATGTCACTTGAATGTCTTTTGTACAACCTTGAGAAAGAGAGAAAAAAAACGATTTGACTTTTTGAAAGGAGTAAAAATCTACCAGCATGAAGATGACCAACACGAGGCGAGAATGTACATTGAGGATGTTCGGGCCATTCGAATCGAACTGAATCTTTGGCGTGATGATTTGTAATCGAAAAGAGAATCTGTCGAGATTCGTTCATATGCACTTCACCGAAATTGATCGTATTCGAAAGTGAAACTACAATTTCAAATAATTAGAAAAAAACGAAAACAAAGCTTTTTCGTCGTCGTACCTGGTGCATCTTCATCGATAATAGTTTGTTGATTTTCAATCGCTAAATTCTCTTCATTCATAACTAATCCGTGGATATTATCGAGTGTAATTTCATCAGTATAACTCTCGCCAATTAAACGAACGATTGTATCTTCGTATTGATTGTCGACAACGACGAGACGAAGAGCTGCTTCGTAGCGTTGAATTTCTTTTGGTTTGAAGAGAACATCGAGCACGATCTTTTGACCGACTTCGAAGATAGCTGAAGCAGCCGTTGCCTTACGATTGAAATCATTGATGACGAGATTGTCAGCATGAGGATTTTCCGACGAATTTTGAAGTGAAAATACATTTTCGACATCATGTAAATAAAAATCAACCTGAAATAGTTTTGTTTTTTAACTGATTTTCTCTCGTTTTTCAAGAAAATTTACTTTTGCAGGCAGAACTCCATCGTTTAATAAAACTAATTGTTGAAGAGCTTGTCGTCCTAAGAGTAGTTTATTGAAGATCATCATTGTCTGAGCTTTCTTGTTTCGAATAGCAGGTTTAAGAATCATCACACGAGGCAGATGACCTTCGCCATGAATTTCAAATGTTAAATTCGGTATGATTCGAGAGTCTTTGGTTGGTTTCGTTTGTCCGTCGACATTGACTTCGAATATCGCCGAATACGATTGCATCGACGTTGGCGTAAACGAAACGACTGCATAATGCGAACTGTAGGGCGGAATTTGTGCACGATTGTTGTCCAATTCGAAAGCTTCGACGATCTTTTGACTTTTATTCGATGGACGAAGTGCGAGAGTGATGTCGACGGGCACTTTTTGTGAATTCATGATTTTGAAACGAGCTTTCGATGTTCGGCCAACGATTACGTTTCGGAATTGAAAACGACGTTCTTCTTCACCGTAAACGCCGCCAGTAACCGAATCAGCGAAGTTTTTAAACGACGAAAGATTTCGAACGATTCGATGTTCTTCGAATATCGACGACATATCGTTGGTATCGATTTGCGGTACGATCAATTCGCTCTTGAGTTTGTAGACGATTCCTTGAGGATATTCGCCGGGATTTTTATCCGCAATATCGATTTGAATTTCCTAAGACAAAGAAATTATCTGACGGAGAGAAACTTTCGAGCTTTACTTCTTCGAATTTTCTCGGTACATCGGATTCGGGCAGACATTCGACTGAAACACTGGCATTTCCGCCTGGCATGATCATGGCAAATGCAGGCGAGACAATAAACGGTCCGACTTGTAATCGACCTTGAGTTGGCGCATCTCTAAAAGACATCAATGATGAATAGATTCATGTTTTGGAGAAATACGTATGTTTTCTTTTTAATTGTGGAGCAAAAAATAACTCTTGAGTGATGAAAAAAAAGAAAAGTCTGTCGTGTTTTGTGTGATGAAGTTTTAGTCTATTCATTCGACTACCTTGAAGGATCATACTTTCGTACAGTTTTTGCACTCAATGCCGATTCGGCTCGATACGGTGGTGAAGATTTCTTATGTTCTCTTTTTGTTTTCGAAAGAATATCATCGACTGACTAACAAACACAAACGACTTACTTGATGTTTAATTTTTGTGGCGAAACATCACGTTGATATTTCGATATGACGTATTTGAAATCATGTTCGCCATGATTTTCGATGATAAATTTTTCTATTCGACGCGACGTACCGATTGGCATCGCGCCGAAATTAACCTCTCGTTCAGGCATAAGAACGAACTTGCTGTATGTTGCTTTAGCCGAGATTTTCAAACGAATACGAGCGACTTCCTCTTCAACAGGAGGAGCCAATGCTTGCTGAGCGGCTGCTGCTGCTGCTGCGGCGGCGGCGGCGGCGGCTTTACTTTGACCACCTTCATTTGCAGTTTTCAATGTCGCTTGAGATGCACCGATATGTGACGAGGATTGATTGACTTGAGCAAGACTATCGGTTAGTTTCAATTGTGGTGCTACGTTAATGACACTGACGATGATGATTTCAGCTTCACGTAGATGTATTTCAGCTGTTGGTTTGAAAATAATTGTTACTGATGTTGCTTGAGCATTTCGATCGCCACCAGCCGCTAAACTGCCGTGTTTAGGAACGATTTCGAAGAATTTACTTGCGTCAACTTTCGATTTCGGATCGGGAACTAACTCGAATCTAAAGATTTCTCTCTCGAAGTGTAAAATTCATTTTTCATGCACATACTTATATTTAATCTCTCGTTTGCCTTTATTTTTCAATGTACATAGTTGTTTCGCTTCTTGATTGACACGTACATTACCGAAATCAATGCCTCGGTCGTTGCCTTTTTGAAATGTCATATCCAAAACGATATCATACGGTTCGACACTGACTGGTATATTCACAGTTTTAATCGCGCCTGGCATACCTTCAGTATCGGAGATCTAAACGAAAAAAAAACGAGTTTTTCAATTCGAATTCAATGGGTTTTTTTTTGTCTTTTACTTCGAGTTTAAGTGATAATTTGTTCTTTTGTGAGGCGGGTGAACGAGGTCGACTAGCGTAGTAATTCAATTGTAATTCATAAGTACTCAATGGATCGACAATTCCTGTGTCAGTTTTTGTTGAAAATTCTTGCCCGATACCATCCTGTCCAATGCCAACTAATCGCCAACGAACAGGAATTGATTTCGTGTTTTTCAATCGAATAATTCGAGATTCTTTTCTGAAAAAAAAACAAACAAACAAGAATTTGAAATTATTTTCTTGAAAAACTTCTAAATTTACCGGTAGAGTAGAACTTGACCGAAATCGAAGGATGATGGTTCGATTTGCAAGTCCGGTGTGCAGCCATCACATGATAATTTATAAACAATCGGCTCAGGATTTTCTTTGATACAACAAACGAGTGAATCTTCGAAGTGACCTTCACGTGGTGGATTAGCCATGACTTTGAGTATCTAAGCATCGGAATTATGAAGACAAAGGAGGGAAATAAATCGTTGAGTTTTACTTTCGATTCTCCAGGTTTTAAAATCATTTCAGTTGGCTCGAGGAAAAATGCTGCTTTCGCCGGTTCGACTTCGTTCAAAAAGCAAAACAATGCTTCAACGTCCATCGATGATGTATTATCAATAGTTAAAGTCTCGAGATTCGTCGGATAGATACCAGTACGTATTCTAAATCATATTTGTTTCAAATCAAACAAAACCATCGAATCATTTACTTGTTAATATCTTTGCCAAGAACTAACGGACCGAAATCGTATTGTTCAGTTGAAAGAATGAATTTCTTATGCACGATTTCGCCGGGCTTACGTGTTTTCTGTCGATTAGGAAAAACAGTTCTACAAGAAATTCATATGGACTTTGTTTCATCGAAATAATGACAAACCTCGGTTCTCGACTAATCGCCGGGAATGTGCAAACGCCTCGGCAGAAGACTTTATAGTTTCTCTTCGTGCCCATGATTTCAAATTGAACTGTCTGATCAAATTGTCCGACTTCACTCGAAACAAAACGCAATCGCATGCGAATCTCGCTGTTTGCCGGGATAATCCAACGGAAACGAATGATTTTCGGCATGGATTTTTCTAAGCTCGATTCGCTGGTTCCATCCTGTCCGTCGGATGAATGCAGTGTTGGCGATTGTTTGCCGTATCGACTGCCGCCTTTCGATGCGCCACGAGATGCTGGTTTACTTTCGCTACTGCCACCTGCTCCTGCGCTTGTCTTTCGTTTCGATGGCATCGAATCGCGGTCACTTCGACTACGACGACTCTTACCCGCTCCATCTTTTGCGTCGTTATCGTCACCGATATATGGCGGTTCAGGAGTTTTGTTATCTTTTGATTTGCCGTCGTCGAAAAAGAGATTTCTGAATAAAAGAAAATTCGTGAGAAAGGGAAATGATTGATTCGTTTGCATACGGATCGTTTTCGTGTGTAGCAACGAAGAAGTATTGTCCGTATTCGGCACAAGGTGGATTCATACGTGGTTCAGGAAATGGTACGACAGCGAATTCAAATGGACGTGGTACTGGTGGACCACGTGGACCTTGTCCCATGCCATCCAAAACCTTGATGAAAACAATTTCGTTTGTGTTTTTTTTTAAATTCTGAATTCGAATAGAACTATTTTACTTGATCTAGAGTTGGTAAACGATTTTTAATTGATTCTAAGAGATCTGTTGGTAATGGTTGATTTGAACTATAATCAACAGGTGTATCGATTTGTATCGTTGGAATATTTATAATTTCATCGGGACTTGTTTGACTTGGTTTTTTCGTTTCATCTTTCGGTATTTGTCCACTGTCATCCTTTAAAACAAACACAGCCAATGATTTTATTCAAAACAAAAAATTCAATCGTACGAAATTTGTTGGCGTTGCACTTGATTGTTGTGGTTGTTGTTGTTGATTGGGTGTGCCTGCTGTTGGTGCCTCGTCACTTCGTTCAGTTTTTTCTTTTTCTTTTGAATCAGTTTTCTTTCCTAGAAAAACAAATTTTGTTTCGCCAGACGTGATCGATTCGTTCAGATCAAACCTTTGTCTTTTTTCTGTGCTTGTTTCCTTCCACCTGGACCTGTTCCAGTGTGATCGTCTTCAGATTGATTGGTTGGTGTTGGTGGACTTCGTGTGATGCCTTTCGTTCGATCCCAGAGGTCCAACACATTGGTAAGATCAGTTCGATAGAATTCAAATGTTTTAAATCTAAAAACCGAAATATTTTCCTTCGAAATCAAACTCAAATTCACGATTTTACTTGACTAATAATTCTCGGTCTTTTTTCTTTTCTTTTTCATCATCGATATCACTGTTGACCGACGTTTTTATCACTGGATTAACAGTATCAAGTTCGTCTTTAACTGATTTCGATTCACTTTTAACGATTTTCTTTCTACAGAAACACGAAAACAAAACAATCGAAACTTTGCTTTTTATCATCGATTTTTACTTGTCTGGATCTTCGATATTAACACCGTCAGCTTTCGTATTAGGTCGATCAGTCATTGGTGGACCTCGAGCACTGATTAACGTCGGTCGAGCACTTGTTTTTCCGCCGAGAGTCGTAGCAGTTGCTGGACCACCTGTAGCTGCCGATGTACCTTTTTCACTGGCGCTTGTCGCTGCACCTGCTTTACCAGCCACTGGCAAATTCGAACCGGATTTCTTCGGTTTTTTCCTAGAAAGACAATTTCTTCTGCAACCGATTCAACGATTTCATTTTGCTGATTTACTGTAGCTCAGCTTCTTTCAATGCTAAACGTTCTTGTTCTAATCGAGCTTTTTCTTCTTTAATTCGTTGTTCTCGAAGTATTCGGTCTTTTTTCTTCTGCAATCGTTTCTGATCGATACGTTGCTTTTCTTCTTCGGGCAACGCTTCGTATTCATCTTCGCCCATTTCTTCGACATATTCATTTTCATTTTGTTCACGTTGTTTCTCTTCGAAACCTAAAACAAATTTCTCTCACGTTCACAATTCAATTCGATTTATTTTCTTACGTCGAATTTCATCGGCACGAGCTTGCGCTTCTTTATATTTGGCAAATGAAAAACTCGTTAGAATCGCATAGATATGCGAACGATTATTGATTGCTTTAAGGACAGCAATTGCAGTTTGAGCTGGATTAGGAAAGAATGACGTGTCAAGACTATCGAACACAACACCATGAATACAATCAGCTCTCTAGAGAAAAAAAACAAATTGGTGAACGAATAGGAAAATTTGCATTTTCTACTTGAAGTCGAGCAGCGAGAATTTCAACGAAAATATCTTCTGTTAGAACGTAAGTCATCAGTTCTTCTTGATCATCGTCGATATATTGACCATCGTCCATTTCTTTCGGTGTTTCTGAAGTTTCGCCGTTGGAATTCGACGAAGGATTTTTGTGAATTTTGAATTTCACTGATAGAGGTGATGTCAATGGTTGTGCTTCGATTGTTGGTGCTTGAGCATTTGGATCAGTAACTTCAGCACCTTTTTTCTTTTTATCTACTGGTTTTTTCGCATGTGTACCTAAATAACATAGCAAAATTAATGAATCGATTCGAATAAATTCACTCTTGCGATGGATCAAATGAAGCTGATTAAAAAAAGTACGGGCAGAGCAGAGAGAAAAAAAACTACTATTTAAGTTATGGGATCAATTTTTTTCTTTTTACTATCGAATATTGAATCCTTTGATGGAATAGACGAACATCGACGTGCTTTCATTTTCGCTATAAATTTGCAATTGCGAAGAAAAAAAAACAAATCTCAAAGTGCAATACCTAATTGAGTAGCTGTGACTGCGTGATCAGCATCGATTTCTGCTTGTCGTTGTTCTTCTTGATGTTTTTCCAATGCATCTCGGCACATTTGATATGCTCGTTGAGCGTATTCACTTCGTTGTGAACTATCAATTGCATCGATAATCACTTGATCGAGATTGAGCAGCGCACAACTATAACGTTCGCTCAATTCACGTGAGATCATTGTCTTGCCCGAGCCCGGTGGTCCGTGAACAATGACTGCTATACCACGACGATTACGTGCTTGAACACCGTCGGATGTTAAATCAATACCGAGATGTCGAGCGAGAGCTTGTGCAACAGGTGTCATATCGTAGTTGATGATTTTCTCAGCGACACGTTTGAGAGTTGTTTCACTTTTGTCGCCGATGGATTCGGTTTGATCACCAGCAGAGTTCAATGTGGCTCGATCGAGATTAGTAGGCGGTTGTTGAGAAGCAGAGATTAAATCGCCACTGGTTAATTCAGCAGCATCGAGAGGCGTTTCTGAAATGAAATAAACACAACCTAATCGAGATTCTCTCGAAAGAAAAATATCTACCATCGGTTCGTTTTGTTAAATCACCATGTTTCTCTTCTTCAGATCGTTTAACAACATCTAAACAAAACGAGTGTCTCTCAAAAGAAAAATTCTTTTTTTTCTTAATTTTACCATCGTAGAATTTCTGTAATTCGACCGGTAGTTTTTCTCCGGCAGCTCGTGTTGGCAGAAGAATGTTATTATTCTCATCATAACCAGGTAAAAGTCGAAGGATCTTTCAAAAACAAAAACGATTTATTTTGATTACCCCAAAATTCGACTGCCCTACTTTTTCTTCTTCGAGAAATTGTTTATCAAATTCGAGATTATAGATTTCAATCGGAAATGAACACGGATTTCTCACGACAATTTCTTGTTCATCGCCTTGACTGTGCGTTAAAATCGGATTGAATATGATCGATGTCGTTGGCTCAAATGTATCGCCGTGCATTTGCCCGACAATAATCTGTGGTTCGAGACCAATACCACGGCACATTATCATCAAACGTTGACTACTTTGATTAATACGTAGTAAAACACGTGATTCATAATTAATCTACAGACGATAGTGAACTTTTATTTTAAGAAACAGACGAAGATTGAGTAATTACTTCTTCGGTTGGAGTAAATTTCACTTGAACATTGGTTTTTTGTCCAGGAAGGAGAATGCCTGACGGTGGAAGAACTTCGAATGTTCTCGTCGATGGTTTTCGACGATTATTTCCAGTGAGATTACCACGTCGAGGAAAACGACCGATTTGTTTGCCACTTGCATCCTCCTAAATAGAAAATTTCAAAAATTCCTTTGATTTCACCGACAAAATTCATACGCCTGGATACGCAGCGATCCATTCGCAACGAATTTCTTGTGGATTTTTTAATTGTATCGTTGCTATTTTACATTCACCACATTTAACAGTACCGAAATCAAGTGTATCATTGGAAACATTCAAGTCCGGCATTGTAACATTGGCCTTCAAACGTAGATGAAAAACAGGACCGGAAATAACCTATCGAAAACGAACAAAATAGTTTTTTTCATTTCGACTAGATTTTGTATTTATTTACTTCAACTGGTATTCGATATTCAATTGGACCAAGTTCGAGATTGGCACCTCGAGGATCGAATGTAACTGTGATTGTGATCGTCTCTCCTGCCGGTAGATTTTTAACATGATCACAATCGAATGAAAAACCTGTGTTTTTATACGCTAATCGATCGATTTGAAATGTAATATTATTCTTTGTTGGATTTCGTATTTGAATTGTATGTTGTCGAACAGTGCCTAAAATGACATGTTCGAAATCGAGTAGATAATCAGGTAGAATCGGCGTTGATTTATCGATGAGACTTCGTTTCGTAATTGAAGTGACAACGGACGACGTCAATGATGTTTGACTTGAACGAACCGATGCTTGTTGAGCGAGATTGGATTCGAATAGTTCCGTATTGACTTCATTTGATTTCTGAACGTAGTTTTGGATAATTCGTTTATCGAATTGTTCTTGTTGATCGTGTTCATCGGCTTGTTTTTGTACGTCATCGTAGATTTTCTCTTCAGTTGAATTCGACGGAATAAATCGAGGTAGATCGAGTTCCAATCGAGAGAACATGCCCGTGCCAATGAGATGGATTTCATCGGGTTGAAAATGAGCTATTTGAAGAAAGAGAATACGTTCGAATGTTTCGGGAATATTCGGTAAATATTTGATTGTCAAAACTGTCGATGTAAACGGCGCACAAACGCCCGATTCAGGTTCGACATCGATTCGTCCGTCGTTTTGTTGATCGTTAAAATTCAAAAAATGAAAATCCAATGGAACCGAACCGACGTTATTCAATGTGACCGTTCGTGTTGTGATTTTATCGAAATAAATATCGCCAAAATCGATCTTATGTGTATTCAAACGATAGGCCATATACGATGCTTGACCGTGAAGATAAAGTTCATAGACAGGACCGTTTTCTACTTGACATATAGCTTTGACAGCAGCTTTTATACCCGGATGACCATAGAAACGAATAGCTGTTTTTTCGATTTCTCTGCCAAAACAAACAAATGATTTCAATGATGACAATCTTTCGTTGAAATTCTCTTACCCTGGTTGAAGACTTCCGAAGAACGGTGAAATATCGAAGATTTCTTCGAGTTTCGGTGTTGTCGTTGTTTGTTCGATAGCATTCTGTTGATCACTATTGTCTTCCCATGGGCCACTTTGAATTTGTGTTTGATTTAATTCTGATGGCGAACGATTTGTTTCCGGTTGTGGTTCGAATGAAAAATTTCGTTCGTTTTCATCGAGTATATACGCCCAGAGATATTTCACGGGCAACGGACTGACATTAACCATGGACACATAACGTGTAACTTCAGTTCCATTTAAAATACAACCAAAATCGAGATCGGTATGTTCGATTAAAAGATTTGGATAGTGAACTTCGCCGTGAAGTTGAATGATATCATTGAATGCGTGTTCTTCATACGAGAAAACGAGTTGTTCATCGCATTTCCATGAAAATTCTTTCGTATTCGCACTTGGATCGAAATAGACTTGCTCGACATAGTTCATGCCGGTTTGAATACGAAGTTTTTTATTGAATGTATAACCAGGAAGTATATCGATCGATTGATCATCTTGACTGTTCAAACTTGGTTCATCGTTGGCGTCAGATTTCAATAGAAACGGATGTTTAACACGAAGTTGAGCAGTTAGATCGATAGCTGAAATATTCGAAAAGGATAATTCCGATGAAATCGGCGTTCGAAGACCATCGAGCATTGCCTGTTCGTTGTATTCGACACGAAAATAGAGATCCGTTTTAGAAAATGACATCAATGGTTCGACAAATTCGCAATGAATTTTCAATGAAAGTAGTTTATCTCGGCCAGTCGATCGGCCGATAATCGCGAGACAAGTAAAAGCTTCGTCGACAATTTTCGGTTTCGTTGCGAAACCAGTGACAGTCAAAAGTCGTGTTTCGCCCGGCGCGAATTCTAATCGTTCGGGCTCGAGTCGAAAAACTTGATCAGACTTTTTCGTTTCTTCATTGGCTTTCTTCTTTCGTTGAACACCGTACGCTGCTGTTGTGTCACCTGCAGATATGAAATGTACGGCCAATTGTCGACGACCTTTATTTGTAAAATGTAAACGTTGAATGATCGACGTGCCAACAAAACGTGAGCCCAAATTTAGAATCGGATAAATCGGTATGTCAGGAACGATCAATGCGCCTGTGCCTTGAGCAGTAATCGGTATCATTCGTGGTGAACTATGTTCAACATAGAGAATGAGATCTTCATTGAATTTCAAACGATCATTTAATTGTGCAATGACACGAATCTCCATCGATGTATGAGCTTCGACAACGCCAGTACTCGGTTGACATGAAAAACATGAATTTTTCTTTTCGAAATCACAACGAAATACAGCTGGAATAGGAGATTCATTTGAAAGTGTTAAAATCTTTGTATGTTCATCGAGAACACTGATCGTTCCGAAACGTATTTCATTTGGTTCAATGAAAAGAACAGGTCCCGTGCCTGTTACTGTGACTTGTAATTCTAATGGAGGATCTCGAGCGCCTATTCGATGAATTTCAACTTTTTCTGTTAAATCGCCAAGTTGTTGAACGGTGACTGTCAATGGTACGTCTTTGATTGTATTTGCTTCGATAACTCCTTCGGTTTGTTCGGATTGAAAATGCAAAGCATTCGTTCGTGGATAGAAGAATTGATATTTCATTGGTAGAGTTGTCGAATTTTGTAGACGAACAAAACGTTCATTTGGATTATTTAAAAATGTTCGACCGAGATCTAGCAGATCATTGTGAAGTGTGATACGTGGAACTGTACTCCTACGAAAAAGATTATCGAAATAATTTTCAATTCTTTTGCTTTTGTTCTTTTACTTGGCTGTAATTGGTAATGAGAAAACATTTTTGCCGACATTTTCGACATCAACATGTAGGAAAGTGTCGTATTTTTTAATCGATTTCGGAGTGAAATCTACGTAGATCTTTGTATCACTTTGCGGTGGAATGATGCCATGTGATGGTCGAATACGAAATTCTTGATCAGCAGTCTCTTCATCATCGTCACCATCGTCATCTTCATCGAATGAAATCATATTTACTTGTTTACGTTTGTCCTGATCGATATGCAATCGAAATGGCATCGAAATCAACGATGTATTGTACAAATGACACGGCAATGTCGTTTGAAAACCATAGGAAACTAAGCCGAATTTTAATTGAACTTGATCGAAATAAAATGTCGGACCAATAACTTGTCCAGATACGATTATCGGCAGAGGATTTGGATTGCCTTCAATTTCGACATTGAAAACTTCCTGAAATTGTCCTAATTGATCACTATGAAATGTGATTTGAATAGCTTGATAGTTTTCAATTGATATCGCGCCTGACGACGGTTCAAATTGAAAACATGAACTGAAATGTGTTTGATTCGAACGTATGTGATAACGTGCTTCGATAAAACCTTTATTAGCGAGAACAACTTCGTATAAATGTGTCGAACCAATATAAACACAGCCGATATCTAATGTTTGAAATGATGATTCTAATTTTGCACCTTCACCTTCGCCTGTTAATGTCAACGGAAGACGTTGTTCACGGCCGACAACATCGAGCCAAGCTGTTTGCTCGTATTTTTGTGCTTGATTTGGTTTGAATAAGACTTGTACATCTAAACTGCCGCCTGGCCATATATCGCCTTCGAGTGGATCAATACGAAAATTTGCATTTGTGAATAAATACGACTCGCTCGTCAATTGTCGACGATGATTGATGAATGTTCGTTGAATTAAAACACCGAAATCGAATGGACCTGCTGACGGTTGTTCATTTGCATTGACTGCAAAAGAAAAAAATAACACAACATAGTTAAACATTGTTTGTTTGTTTTTATTTACTGTTTAATCTTTGTAGAGCATTGATTTCTTCTTCAGAAAGAGCGTGTAGTTGTCTGAGTTTTTGTTGTTCTTCTTCTCGTTCGTTTGAATATTGTTTCCATTGAAAACGAACTAATTGATCACTTCGATTCGATATTGTTACTGTTCGTTGATTAATCATTTCTAAATATGTGTTTTCGAAATGAACAGATTTCTTCTCGAGCCGAACGTTAATATCCTGAGCAACACCATAAACGTTAACATAAATTTTTTCTCCTGAAATTCTCAAATTTATTTCGAATCATAAGTTTATAACGCAAACCTGTATCATAATTAATCACGAGTTCGTCTTTACTTTCGCCGTTAAGTGTCGGTTGAAAATCGATAGTTACTTGCATACTTTCACCAACGGCTAAAAGACCATTTTCCGGCACGACAACAAACGGTCTGCAAACGAAAACAAAAGATAAAAAAAATACTTTTCAAAACAAAAAACTCTCCATCATACTTATTGATTTGTAAGACAAAACGAGCTTCGCGATTGCCAACATTTCGAACAAATAGAACTTTGCTCGTATTCATACTTTTGACAGCCGTCATAGGAAAGACAATTTCATCAGGAAAATCAAGTATAGCTCGAGCACCAATGGCACGTATTGGTATTAGATATTTTTCACGTTCAGTTGCAACTAAAAGTTCGTGAGCATAATCCTAAAAGGAAAACAAAAAGATGAATTGAAACATCGAAATCGATCTTCTACTCGTTGTTCTTCCGGTTTGAATTGAATTCGAAAGACAAGTGCAACACCAGGTGCTACCTTTTGATAGGCATTCGGCGGAGTTATGACTGTGAAATAAGGCGTGTCAACTTGAGTCACTTTGACAGCACGTGCAACCTGAAAATTATCGAAACGATGATGTCGATCGTTAAAAGAAAGAAAACAATCAAACGAACTTTATCATTATTTCGAAGTAATAAAGGTATTTCATATGTATTAAATGGTTCGAACTTTTGAAATGTTATATCAGATGGATATGGTTGAAAGAGAGGTTCATCAATATCAACTTTTGATATCTAATTTTAGGAAAAAAAATCAAATTAATGAATAGAAATCAAATGAATGACTATTACAGTTTGTAGAGACGTTTCCGACATATCCGAAAGTGCGATTATCTTTGGTAGATACATTTCTCTTGTGTTTAGCAGTTTCTGTTGTGTATCGAGTGACATTTCTTTTAAAAATGACGACGGTGTAAACTGAAAAGAAAAGAGATACCGAGAATATCAATCGAATTGAATATATCTTTTACTTTTGGTTCAATTTTGGGACCGCGATTTAACGTCGGATTTCTTGGCGCTGTGACTTTCGTTTCATGATGTCCGGCTGCCATTGTCGTGACACCACCGGTATCAAGATTTGTTTTCTGATCGAATAACATCAAAACGAGAATTTCTTCGAATGAATATCGAAAGCAAACAATTCAACCATTGATTATGTTTTCTACAATCGTAACGATGACGATCGTTTCTATGTTGTTCATCGTGAGAATGAGATAGATGTCGTTAAAAATATTTATTTGAAAGGCAAAGTAAAATAAAATTGGCACAAGGAGAAAGAAGAAAAAAGAAGAAAAAAGGTGTAAAAGAAGAAAAAAAAAGCTCAAACCGAACCAGTCGGTTTACTATCGACAAGTTTAGGCAAATCGACAACAGGCGTTGGCGAACGTCGAGCTATCGAACTTGGCACACCGGCGTAACTCTCCCGTCGCATTCGAACAATGCCTGGCGTTGTTGCACCGGTAAATGCTGCCGATGGAAGTTCTTTTTTAACAGGTGCGGCCGTTTGATTGGCATTCGAGACTTGTCGAATACGTTCGGCTATACTCGGACCGCCGAGCGGACTGCCCGTTCGAGGCGGTGGCATTCGTTCGTTGACTTGATCGAGAATCTTCACTTTGCTAAAACGTTCTTTCGGTGACGATGGTTTTTCACGAAGAATCGACGCAGCTGCGCCAACTGCTTCGGCTCCTTCAGCTATATCTTTGTCTAATTCAGTTAAACTACTCGATGGTGTTAAACCACGAAGAGTAACAACATTTTCACTTAATTCTCTCAATGTTTGATAGGTCTTCGCAACTTTGCCGACAGCTCGTATTTTCGAACGTATTTCTTCTTTTCGTTGTTCTTTTTGATTACGTTCAATTAATGAATCGATATGTTCATCATATTCAGCTAATTCTTCGTCTGTACAAATGTTTAAAATTTTCAAAAGTACATCACTAATTTTCTCGCCAACGAACGGCAATGACCAACTGAAAACATTCATAAAATTCGGCAGCCAATACGGATGTGGCGAACAATTGAATTGTCGAATATTAACAACGTTATTTTCATATTTCATAATAGCCGCTTTATTTTGATAGACATCACAGTAGTTCGGTGCCGAAAAAAGCGTAATTAACGAAGGAAAACCTGTGTCCGGCGATTTTTTATACATTCGATAGCCAATATCTTGAGCTTCGTGCGCACGTATAACTGAAAGTATCTGATTACGAATTAAAAACTCGTTGACAGCAGCATACGTATAAAAATACGAGCAACCACGTGTTCCATTAGGAAGATATAACGATGCCGACGATGATGTATTCGCTGATGTACTTGGTTTTACTGGCATACTCATACGGCGTGTTGCAACTAATGTCAACGAGCATTTCTCATTGCCGTAATCTTCGGCCGGATCCGACCATAATAGATCGCACATTGGCCCGTGAGCCGGCGGTTCTTGAAATCGATCCAACTAGAAAATTTCGAATAAATTCAAAAGAAGTTTTGTTTTTCTTTTCTACTTGTTTGATATCATCGAGAGTGTGAATTTCAGGTGAAAGACCGCCGTGTACACAAAGAAATTGATTGTTCATCAAAGCTGCTAATGGCAAACAATCGAATGCGTCCATGCAAGCATCATAAATCTTGTCCGTATATTTAATTTGACATTCTTGTTTGAAGCTAAAATGCGAAAGAAGATTTTGTTCGGTTTTGTTTTATTGCTTTGCCCTACGTGAAATAATCGGTCAAATGTCGGCATTCATGATTCCCTCGAAGAAGAAAAAATGTCGTCGGATAATGGATTTTTAACGACCATAAATACAAAACACTGAAAATGCAATTGATTAGATTGATTAGATTGGCAAAACAAGATATCAAACCATTCAATTCCGAAGTATCCTCGATCGACATAATCACCGAGAAATAAATATCGTGTATTCTCTGGCGAACCGCCAACTTCAAATAATCTATTTCAACAACAAGAAAATATGTCGTCGTTCGTGTTGATTTTATTTATTTACTTGACTAAATCATATAATTGTCCGTGAATGTCACCACAAATTGTTAAAGGTGAATCAAGTAATAATAGGGTGGGCTCTTTACGAAGAATCTCAGCGCCTAGAATAGAAATTCCGAATCAACAACACAGCTGGTAATAATCGAGCGGTTTTGTTTTTTGTTTACCCGTTTCGATAATTCGAAGTGCTGCCTCTTCGGTTAGACAACCTTCGAGAATAATATGTTCTTTGAGTTTATCAAGATTTGGTTTTGAATTTTTCAATCTCGGATTGGAAAATAAATCTTCGACAGTCAATCGTTTCGGAGGTGGTGCCGGAACTGTTGTACAATTTCTCTCAGTTGTACTCAGTTTCGATGAGGATGATAATTTGTCCGTACTTGTCATTAGAGAAATTTGTTTGACATAATTCTAGACGAAAATACACAATGCAACATCATTTATGCTGGTTAATTCTCACCTGAATTACAATACAAGAGACTTTTCTAGAAAGACAATTCCGATTGTTTATCTAAGAAACAATGTTAGTACAATATCCAGCATATGAGAATAGAACTCGATATAGCCTTTCTGTTCGATAGTACGGATATATATATATATATATGGAAAGCTAAAAAAGAAGAAGAAAAAGAAAAAGAAGCAAAAAAAACGACGACGAGATGTTGTCTACATGGTTATCTAAAACTAAACAACTCGCTGAAATATGTCTTTTTTCGGTACGATGAGAAAACAGAACATTGTATTTCTCTTTGACTCTATCGACATCGCGATGTAGTAAAAAAACGACGTTTTTCTTTCATACAAATCGGATTGTTTGTCATCGTAGGCGATGAAAGATATAATGATTCATTAGTTGTCATTAATAACTGAGCAACAATCGAAAAATTCATCATCGCTATTATTGTTATTGTTTTTCCGGTGAAAGAAAAATCACCTTTTCCTCAAAACAATTAATTTATTCAAGGACGTGAAATAATTAGTTTGGTAATGTTTTTGTTTACCATTCAATTCAAATGAATGCACTGATTTTTCTTTGTCGTCTTCTCATACAAGGACATATCAAGACATTTTATCAGAAAAACACATTCATGTTAGAAAATGGTATTTTGCAACTTGCGGTTATTATTGTAATTAAATAGGGAATATATAGAAATGTTGAAAGAACATCTCGTTCGTCTGGTGGTAAACGAACGGATAATTTCGTCTGTTTACGATCGATACTCGAGCACATAAATATCCCATTAAAGCTAATGCTTCGATTCACTTGTCTTGTTTTTTTATTAACAACACACTTGACATACGACGAATGATGCCGTTCGAAGAGGATTAATAGAATTTTCGATTTTATTTTATATAGAGAAAAAAAGCATACAGTAAATGGAATTTTTATTTTCTATCTCGATTGAATATCTGTTCAACAATGCCTTTATCATTATCATCATCTCCTCCACCAGCATTATCAGAACTTTCACTACTTGACCAATCATCACCGTCATCATCGAACTCCTCGCTACTTTCCTCCTCCTCTTCTTCTTCGTCTTCGGAACTTTCTTCTTCATATTTGCAAGGATGTGATTTCGTCTCGTTATCGTCTTCATTCTCCTCTCCGTCATCATCAGCGTTTTTTGATGATTTCGATGCTATCGGTTTGACAATATTCGCTGGAAAACGAGTACCAAGCATTTGCCGATGATATCTGACTTTCTTTTGTTGTGGAATAACCGAAAACATTGGTGTTGACGCATAATTCGAATCAGTTTGAAGACGTGTCATATCACAAAGAAATGAATATCGTTGAAAGGCGACATCAGATGGAAGTTGACATGGTTGTTGTCGTTGTTGACGAGGTGGTGGCAAAGGCGGAGGCTTAGAATATCTTGGTTTTATTTGATCTAAATCGTACAGTTCGAGTTGCTCCATGGATTTACGACGCATTCGATAATTCATAGTTGATTTGATTTCACACAGCCAATTTTAGGTTTTTTTTTCTCTTTTCTGATAAATATCTCTACTCCTCGAATCGATGAATTAATTGCACGTGAAATACGTAAAGAGTAAAGAGAACGGCAAGGCAACCAAGCCAAGGAATATTTCAAATAACGTCCTTGTCGAAACGAACGAAAAAAAAACACATTTGTTCTCAGCATTTTCATTATCAGATCAACAACAAAAAAAATGAGAAAAGAAACGTGTTCGATTAGTAAAAAAAAACATCAAAGTTTTTCATAATATTTATGTATTAATTACGTGAGTTTCATATGATAGCAAACAGGTCCATCTATATTCAGCTTCAAATGGATATTGCTTTTATCCAATAGAAATCCTGTTCGATTAGTTTTGTGTGTGTAAAGTTCATTTATCTATATAATGCCTTATGTAAAACTATCGTCAACGAATCAAAATCTCAATTTATATTATGAACTACATGGAACCGGAGATGAGAAGATTTTATTTATCATGGGTTTATTAACCGATGGTGTAGCTTGGTTTCGTCAAGTAAAATTTCGTTTACAAATGATTATTTTCGTTCGAAACTTTTCGTTTTAGACGCAATTCTTTGCTAAATTATCTGATTATCAAGTAAATACAACAAACAGAAAACTTTTTTTCTTAACGATCTTTTCTTTTTCTTAATTAGTGCGTGAGTTTCGATAATCGTGGCATTGGTCGTTCATCATCACCGCTGACTCTTCATTATTCAACGAGTCAAATGGCAAAAGATGCGCTTGCATTACTCGATCATTTGCAATGGTCTCAATGTCATATTGTTGGCATATCCATGGGTGGAATGATCGGCATTGAATTAGCTTTGATTGCACCAGAAAAAGTACGTTCATTGACATTATTAGCTACGCATGCCGGCGGTCTCGTTGGTCAAGCGCCGCTCATTGGAGTTCGACATATGATTGGAGCGCTTTTCTCACGAGATGAACATTCGATCGTTGAAAATGCTCTTGCAATGTTGTACAGTACGAAAACATTAACAAATGCTGAAAAACGAAAAGTAAAATCTCGAAATTCGAGAGACGTTTTCTTGATATTCTTTGTTTGTTGGTCGTCAGTCGTTTTATGATTATCATATTGAAAAATTTCGTAATCGTATTTCACCGACGATTATTGGTCTTATCGGACAGTTGACTTGCGTTTTTCGACATTATGTTAGCTATGCTGATCTTTTGAAAATTCGCTATTCACCATTTCAATGTTTAATCATGGTCGGCACAGAAGATCGTCTCGTACGAGAAAAAAACTCCTACATCATCCGACGGGTTTGTTTAGCAACTCGATCGATCGAAAATCTTGATCATGTTTTTCTTTCGATAGGCTCTCGGCTGTCAATTAGTTCGATTAGACGATGCTGGACATGGAATACAAGCCGAATGTGCTGACGAAATCAATCAAGAATTATTAAGTAAAAAGAGCAAAGTCTATCGTTTTGAATGAATCAATCACTTTAGAATTCTACGAGTCAATACGTAAACATCAATTAAAAAAACGTGAAATTCCAAACGAATATCCAACTGAAATCCAAGCTGTCGAACGATGTTGTCAACATCGTACGCATTGTTTCGTTTATGATATCCTTGGATTCATTCAAGTAGAACAAATACGATTGAGTTTCTTATTTTCGATTGTTTCTTATTGAAGGGTCTATTACTCGGTTTGATTGTCTACAGTTTCTTTTCATTGACACATTTGTTTAATGTTCACTTAACCTGTCAAAGTATTTTACTTTTCGGTTGTTTGAAGTAGTATATCAAATGAATACTCGTTGTTTTCTATTTTCATTTGTTTGACATTTAGTGGTATTCGTCGAAGTTTAAAATGTATTGTAAACGCATTTCGTGCTCGACGATTCATTCGACAACATCGTTTACAACTCGATCGAGCTTCTCATCACGGCGGCATCGGTATTCATTTGTCCGATGAAAACAAAAATGGTATTCCACATGATTGTGGTTTTGAATTTCCTATTCTACCATTGATATTCTTCGCTAATCTCATCAGTCTCATCTATTGGATACGATTAATCGAACAAACAAATTTCAATAAATAATCTCATCTATATATGTTTATTTCTCTCTTTCAGATAATTCGAAATAAATAATCATTCGAGGCTTATTAATAATAATAATATTTTTCTTCTTCTTCTCCTGCATGCGTATGTTTGTTTGAAGAGTCCTCCTATCTATAGAACATGATTGTTTGATTTGTAAATGCAAGAAGAGAGAAAAAAAATGAATACTGTCAAGAGAATTGCTATGATACACGTCGTACACGTTTGGGCTCGATCGTCACAGGTGAGAGTAAGAGAATGCGCCGAATCGAAGGTAGAGAGAAGAAAAAATGACTAAAAGAAAGAGAGAAGGAGAGAGAGAGAAAATGTATATTTATATATGAAAGAAAGGCAAACACTTTTTTCTTCCTCTTCTTCTGTTGCATCTTTCTCTTTGCGCTTCTTCGTCTTCTATTTGTCGCTAACATAACGGGTAAGGATGTCTCAAAGCGCCGAGTTTGCACGTGTAAAATTTAAACTAACTTAAGATAAAAAACAAAACACCAAAACATATTTTTGATTTTCGACGTGTCATTTTCTTTTCTCTTCTCCTTAAATACAGACAAACAAATGAATGAATGTCTCTATTGACATTCAATTTAATTTGTTTACTAATCTCAATAATTGAAAGGGTAGATTTATATACATATATATATAGTCTACTACATTATAGTCAGTTTTGAAGAAAAAAGAGTCATAGTATAACTAAACCTACGTCGAAAGGGAAGTTTTTCTTTCCTCCTCCTCCATCACTCGATGAATCAACTGTATTGTCGTTGTTCATGATATTTTTCTTTTCTGTTTTATATTTGTCATAGAGAGAAAGAGGTAAGTCCAAACGAAACATACAGAATGACGCAAGATGCAAACATGACAAACGATGAAATTGAACTTTTGAAACGTTTGGAAGAGGAGAATAGGTAATCGATATTCAACAACAACAACAAAAAGCTAAATATCAATTTCGATTTTGTTGTTGTTGTATTTAGACGAATTGAATATGATCTTCGATCGCCCGTGAATGGCACTTCAAATCCATTAATCAACGCACGTTCGCCTGAATTACGTCATAAGCAAATTCGACAAGACTCGATTTCGAGTGATTTAAGTAATTTAACAACGGATAGCGAAGGCAATCTTGAAAATGATTGGGCACTTTGGAATAATATTATCAACAATTGGAATGTTTTCATGAGGAAAAAACCACAATGGATTCGAGTACGTAGGATAGATAAATAGATAAACGTTTTTTTTTGTTATTCTAAAATAAATAAACAATTTAGGACACAATTCGTACGGGTGTACCCGTTCATTTCCGTCCGTTATTATGGCAATGTTTAGCTAAAGTTGATACATCAAATGCCAAACAAAAATACGCCGAATTTATGAAAATGACATCGCCATGCGAGAAAGTCATACGACGGGATATAACAAGAACATATCCTGAACACGATTTTTTCAAAGAAAAAGATGGTATTGGTCAAGAACGATTATTCAATGTGATTAAAGTAAAACAAAAAACGGTCGATAAATCGAAAAGAAAACGAAACGAACTTTTTAAATTAGGCATATTCTTTATTCGATCGTGAAGTTGGGTATTGTCAAGGAACCGGTTTTATCGTTGGACTTCTTCTCATGCATGTCAGTCAATCTGTCAAAAACAAACACTAAATTCATATTTCTAATTTCTCTTCAGATGCCAGAAGAAGAAGCGTTTGCTGTACTTGTATCTCTTATGCAAGATTTTACTATGCGTGATATGTATAAACCAGATATGTTTTACTTAGGTCTTTGTATATATCAACTTGAATGTATGGTTCAAGTATGTCAATCGTTTGTTTACATGACAAGATTTGATTCGTTATTTGTTTTCGAAAAAGGAATTTCTGCCTGATCTTTATCGACATTTTCAACTTGAACATTTTCATACATCAATGTATGCGTCTAGTTGGTTTTTAACTTTATTCACAAATCAATTTCCACTAAATGTTGCCTGTCGAATAATGGATTTGTTTTTAAGCGAAGTAGAACAAGAAGAATTTCTCTCGAATAAGATCGGTCGTTTCTGCTGTTTTTTTTTCCTACATAGGGCATCGAAATAATCTTTCGATTAGGCATCGCTCTACTCGATATACATCAAGATGAATTAATGCTTTTATCCATGGAAGATATGCTCAAGGTAATCATCATCTGTCAGCTGCCGAGAAACTCCATTCATCATCGAGTATAATGTCATTTTGATTTAGTATTTTCAAAAAGACGTACCACTAAAATACGAAAACGATTATGATTCGTTATTCCAACGCGTGTTTGCCGTGCAATACAATAGCAAGAAGATGAAAAAGTGGGTTTGTTGTTTAGAAAAACTAAATAGAAATCTATTTTGATATTTGTGCGAGTTTAGATTGGAAAAGGAATATACAGTTATTCGGAAAGAAGAACAAGAAGAACAAATCGAAATACGTGTAAGATAAAAAAACAAGAAAGAAAGAAAATTGAATTGAAATTTTGTGTTTTGTTCGAATAGAGATTGAGAAATGAGAATCGTTTGTTAAAACAACGAGTTGAAAATCTTGAAAAAGAAAGTGAAACATTAGCAAATCGTTTAATCGAAGGTCAAATCTCGAATGCTCAATATGCCGAAGAATCTTATCAATTGAAACGTGAAAATTGCGCATTAAAAAAACAAATCAATCCCGAAGAATTAGAAAACCTTCAGCAGACAATCATTCAATTAGCCAATGTAATTATTTCTCATTGAATTTTCAAATTTGAATATTCATCGTTTTGTTTTTCAATCAAAGGAAAATCAATCACTGAAAGTCGCTCCTCAAAATCAAATCGCTAGTCTACAAGAAGAATTAACTGTCTATAAGATGCGTCATGCCGAAGCTGAAATGAGCATCAATGATCTTCGTCAACGTCTGTCCGAGTTGAATCGTCAATGGCAAGAACACGATCGAATTTGTCAGCAGAGTTCATCGTTTAATGATAATACATACGAAATACTTGCACATGAATTATTAACAATTAAAATGCGTGAAGCACAAACGGATTGCGAAAATAAATTGTTTTCACAGAAAATCATGGATTTAGAAACACAGAAACAAGTATCATTCAATCAATTGAAACGGCAAGATGATGAACTGCAGAAATTAAAAAATGAATTAGAAGAATTTCGAACGAGAGAAAACGATTTGAAAGGACAAGTGAATGAAATGAAAAATAGTCTGCATGATGAACAAATTAAAGTCAAAGAAGATTCGATGATGTTACGCATTCGAGAAGCGGAAAACATGCAAACGATCGGTGATCTACGCCAAAAAATAGCTGAATTAGAAGTTCGAAATCAAGAATTAATAACTCGTGGTCAAATACTCGACGACAAAGATCTTGAAGACAAAGTTTTCGAGCTTCAAGATGAAGTACGTATTCTTTTCTCTCGTTCTCTTATTCGTCATTCTCACTCGAAAATTTCATTTATAGAAAAACTCTTTTTTCTTTTCATCCAACAAGTATATTCTTTCTTTCGTGTGAATTTTTCTTCATCCTAAGATTGAAATTGCTTAGTTGATTGCTGCTCTACGATTGTATTTTCTTTTTTTTTCTGCCTATGTCCAGATAAGACATGCACGTCTTACACGTAGCAATTCACTACCATTGAGACGATTGAGTTCGTTACGTGCAATTGTCTCATGGTCGACTAATGATACAATCGATGAAGATCTGTATTCATCTAGTGAGGATATATCGCTCGGAATGAACTGCTTGAAATCTAACTTTAAAAAGAAAAAAACAATAAACGAATGTCAAGTTTAGAGATCAAGAATATTTTTTGCTTTTAGGTGATGCGGCTTCGTCTTTTACAGACACTTTTTCGTAAACAATCGTTATCCACTGAATCGAATCTTTTGGAAACCGATGAGATCAATCTCGTCTAAGTTCATCACCAAATAATTGTTCATGGTGCTTGATTTTTATTTATTTTATTTTGTTTTGTGTGTATATAAGATCATTTTTATCATTGCAATATTGCCGGTTTTTTTTCTGAGAATAAAAAACGTCTTCACGAAACTATGGTTCGAAGGTATTTCCTTAATTTCAATGCAAAACTTAGTACGTGATGTTTGAGATGTTTCATCCATGTATGCAGTCTCCACATGGAATTAGACTAATGAGATCGATGTTCAGATGTTAAGAAAACACACCTCAAATTCATTCTCTTGAAATCAAAAGCCTAAATGGCAGCCAATACTCAAGATGTTTTAAACACTATTGTCATTTATTTGAATATTATTGTCGGTATTCTTATTTTTATCATTGGTTTGATTGGTAATTGTTTGAATATCTATGTTTTCACTCGACCAATCTATCGAACTCGTCCGACAAATATATATTTACTTGCGTTTTCAATAACGAGTCTAATTCAACTTATTCATACACTTTTACCTCGAATAATAAGTGATGGTTTTCAAATTACATTCATTCACAATAATACTACATATTGTCAAGCTCGAAATCTAATTTCAGCTTCAGTAACATTAACAGCTATAACATGTTTATGTTTAGCTTCGATCAATCAATTAATTTCAACATCACGACATGCTCGAATACGAGCTCGATGGACTTCGAAAACGGTTGCTTTCTGTGCCATTGGCATCACGATTATCGTTTGGGTATTAACCTATCTGCCGAGTACTCTCTATGTTCGAGCAGTGAATAACAATTGTGTTTCAACAAATCGAACAGCCAGTGCTTCTACTTCATATGGTTTAATTCCTTTATTCTACACGATTTGCCCATTAATAGTCATGATCTATTCCAATCATGGAATTATTCATAATCTACGTGAAACACCGGTTACAGTTTTAACTATGACTAATAAACGTCTCATTCGGCAAGTTCAACGAATGTTATTCGTACAGAGTTTGATTCTTATTCTATCCGGTGTTCCATTTACTGTTCTCACAGTTTACAGTACGGCAACTGCAACAGTAGCTAAAAATTCTCTTCGTATGTCAATTGAAAATCTTCTCACTCATATCTCTCGTCTGTTCTTTTATCTTAATTATATTTCATCATTTTACATCTACGTATTTATGTCAAGTGATTTTCGTTCGAGACTCTTCAATCGACAAAATCAAATCGGAACAAATTAATGAGCACATTTTTCTTCAGAGATTTGCGTGTATTCAACCGAATTCATTTTGCTTTTGCTTTGCCAAATAAATAAATATATTTATTTTATTTTCGTAACAACATTCAATTGCTAGATTTTCTTCGGTTTTTGATTATAATCAGCTGCATGAAACGACAGATTTTCCCAATAGATTCGTTTTGCTCGCGTTGGTTGATCACTAAATCGACTCATTGGCGTCTTATCTAAGCGAAAAAGAGAAAGAAACGCTCTGATGCAAACGTAAAATCACAGCCAGTCTTACAAAGATAGTGTGTGGCTGCTGATCGTTGGATTAATAAATTCTTGTTGTCAATTTGAATAGGTTCGGCAGTGATGATCGAAATGATCAATGTAATTAGACAGAAATATGCGAACATATTTTGTTTTTACGAGTCGTGAGAACTGCAGGTAGGATGTATGTGTCGAAAATGAATTTTATCGAGCAGAAATCTTTCTTTTTCTCATGCAGAAAAATCGAGTTGATGGCTAGTGACCTCTGGTAATTCGCAAAGAAAATCAACAATTTTCCTGATGATTACATTTGAATTAATTTTCTCGTGCATTTTTTTTTGATTTTTATCGGAAAAAATCTTATTTTCTTATTGGTAGACGGATTTTGTCAACAAATATCGGTTGACCGATTGAACACTATCTACCTACGCACGTGCGTTCGTTCATTTGACAAAGGAAATGGGTCAACAAAAGAAACGAGACAAAGTCAAAGTTGTTCTATTAGATGATACCGAAGAATATCTCGATCTCAACGTAAGACAAACGAAAATGATAAGTTTTGAAATCGAATTTGATCGCTGTTTTCTAGAAAGATGACACTGGAAAAATCTTGTACAATCGAATTTGTGATTTCTTGCATTTAGAAGAGAAAGATTATTTCGGTTTGCTATTCATCAATCATGATAATAACAAAGTTCGTTGTTGAGACAAATGCTCGATCATATTCATAAGTTGTATTTTCATAGTGTTGGTTAGACAATGACAAACGTGTTCGACATCAATTGAAAGGTAAATCAAAATTGACAACTCAACAAAAAAAACAGTCCGTTCGTCTAGATGTCGAACCAATTGTCTATTTTCGTGTGAAATTCTATCCACCTGAACCAGCTCTACTTCAAGAAGACCTCACTCGGTAGATGTTCGCTATTAAACTAAAATTCTATTTCTTCCTTTAAGATATCAATTATGTCTTCAATTACGCAAAGATATACTCTCGGGCAGGTTAGTTGACAAATGATGTTTGTTGGAATGAAATAGCAGATCTTTTTTTCTTGTTCTTCTTGCAAAGATTACCATGTTCATTTATAACTTATGCTCTACTGGGTTCATACACAGCTCAAGCTGAATTAGGCGATTATTGCGAAACAGAACATGGACTCACTGTTGATTATCTTCGAGAACTACAGTTTGCGCCTGAACAAGACGATGAATTATTAAAACGTATCCATGAACAACATAAACGACATAAGTATATGTCGATGAGAGAGATTTATCTTTTGTTTTGTTTATTTGATTTTTGTTTTTCAAAGAGGACAAACACCAAGTGTTGCCGATTTAAATTTTCTCGAGAATGCGAAGAAATTATCAATGTATGGAGTTGATATTCATCCCGCACTTGTAAAATTCATTGTGTTTCTTTGTAATAATCATCTTGTTTTGCAGGATTGTGAAAATGTCGAAATCAATATCGGCGTTTCATCGAGCGGAATATTAATCTATCGAGATAAACTTCGTATCAATCGTTTTGCCTGGCCGAAGATTTTGAAAATTTCTTATAAGAAAAAATATTTCTACATCAAGCTTCGACCGAGCGATGTAAGACTTCTCCTTCATTTCATTCTCTCAGCACATTTCGATTCTAGTTCGATCGATACGAAAATACAATTGGCTTTAAATTAGCATCGTATCGAGCTGCTAAATCTTTGTGGAAAATCGCTGTTGAACATCACGCTTTCTTTCGGTAGAATTTGCAAATTGTTTTTTTCTTTTGTTTCGATTTCTCTTAATTATTGTTCATTAGCCTTCGTCAACCGGAAGAGATTCGTAAACGACCGATGTTGCCTCGTTTTAACTCGACATTTCGTTATACAGGCAATTACACGTATCATCAAACAAGACAATTGCTACTCGATCGACCGAATCCGGATTTCGAACGAACGATCAGCAAACGTTTGACAAAGACTTTCGGCAATGAACATATTCACGTGACCATACCCGAAAGTCATTTAGAATCATCCGATGATGTAAAAACTACAATAGATTCGATTGAAATCTGATATTTTTCTCTTGTTTTAGGCACTGCTATCAGCTATTCGAGTTGCAACTGATCTCGATCCGAATAAACAAACAATCTTATCCGAAAATTAAAGCCTTTCTCTTCTTGTAGTAGTTGTTTCTTTTTGCAATAATAAAATGCAATCGAATTAAAACATCTGATCTCAATTTTCGAGCATATGAAAATAGTTTCCTATCCAGAATTGAAATCAGCCGAGAAAACCTATATCAACTGACGAAAAACCGACATATTCACTATCAGTTTCTTTTTTTGCTTCTTCGAAAAAAAAAATGCAACGTTTCATCATCGTTTTCTGCATTTGCTTGGCAACATCGATCTATGGTAACAAACAAAAAAAAAGACTATTTTCGATTTTCTCAATGTTGTGTTTTGTCTCGTCTTTTCAAGCTTTGACCGACGACGAACGAGCTAAATTTCGTGCCGAAGTTCTAGATCGACATAATGCCGTTCGAAAACAATACTGTGCAAAAACATTAGAACGTAATACGACATTAGAACAGCAGGCACAAAAATACTGTGACGACATGGCTAAATCAGGAAATTTTGCGCACAGCAATCGAACCGATGCAGGAGAAAACAGCTATCAGCACACGCCATTCGATTATACAAAGAATAACGGTAGGTCTTGGCTTGTTGCGTTCAATTTTGATCGATTTTGTTTAGGAGCCACGCCAGTTGATTATTGGGCAGCTGAAGGAGCAAATTATACGTCGACTAAACCAGTTCCAACTGAATTACATTTCACTCAAATCGTTTGGAAAGCAACAACATCGCTCGGTGTTGGTCTCTGTGTCATTCCGAATAATGGTCTCATGGTTGTCGCTAACTACTATCCACGAGGTAACTATGAAGGTCAATTTGCTGCCAACGTTGGCTGCAGTAATCAATAAGAAAATTATTAAAAAAAAGATTTCGCCGTTTTCTGTATCGTTTGTTTCTTTTTTTGATTTATTTGGGAATGAATGAATAAATAAAATCAAATATCTATTCGAATATAATCGAAAGAAATTTCGTTGCTAGGACGATTTATTTTTTATTTAGTTTTTTTCTCATGGCGAATTCGAATTATATTCAAAATAAACATGAAGACGTCAGAGATTTGATTACGTCAGAAACATGTTCAGATTTAGACCCCGAACAAGTCATCATGTGCGCTGAATTGCAAATTATTTACAATAAACTTACGAATTCAACGCCCATTTCGAGCACAGGTTTATTTCAAAGCAATTGTAAAGCAGTTGATGATGCTATGGAAGAGCTCAAGACAAAATTTGATCATCTTTCGACTGTTGAACTAACCAAAAAATACGAAGATATATATGTGAATTTGTTCTCTTCATCAACATGAAATCTTTCAGCCGGTTAAATGACTATTGCTCGGAGCAATATGATTTTTTGACGTTAAACCTTTGATTCTTTCGAAGATAATAAGAATAATCATCCGAACAGAACGGCGGATGTCATATTTTCTTAATGAAATTATCGCTCACAGACATCATGATCATGATGAGATCTTTCACCTTTTGTCGTTACTTACACAAACTTTGTTTTCTTTTCGGTCGAGTATTGAACGAGTCAAGTAGAAAGAAATCTAGGCACTGCTAGCAGCAAAGTCTTATTAAATTGAAGTAGTTCAATTGTATATTTTGTTGATGTAACCCATTTAGATACTCATAAAAATACTGATCATGATATCCAATGATTGCCTCAAGGAAAATTAATGAAACGCGTTCGTTTTAATTATTTCGATAAATGTTAATAATGTTGAAAGAGAAGAAATCTTTTTCATTTTTTTTTTGCTTTCTTCATCTCTGAAGGCGAGATTTTCTTTTTGTATTAATAATAAAGCAATTGGTCTTTGAGTTTATTGAATAACCAATGAAAATAAAGAAAGAACGAATGCCGACTTTCATTTATTCTCTTTCTTTCTATCTCGAAGGCAAACGCAAGGGAATGAGAACGAGAGAGAGAGAGAGAAAAAAAAAGAAAGAGAAAGAAGACGAATAAGAAACATCCGAACCAGTTCGGCATAGATTCTTATCCATACATACATCGAACGCCCATTAGCCATTTCTCTTTTTTCTCTTTTCTTAGTAACATTTTTTTTTCTTGATTTGACGTTTTAGGGAAGAAAACGTGTGTAGACCATTAAACATTGTACGAATACATCCGCAAGCGTTCGTCTCATGTCATTTCATCACCTTCATCATCATCTTGCCGAAAATTCCTGGCAGGTAAATTGACTTGCCCATAGATTTCTATTTGCAATACATATCAAATAGCTTGAGAAACAACAACAACAAAATCTCTCATCTGATTTTCTTTATTTATATATATATCTCTAGGATCGAACGAATAATTTTATCAATAATGCAAATATTCAAAATAATTCCGATCGAATACAGAATGTGTCTTCATCAATGGTTATGCCGTCATCATCAGTCAATTCAACAGGCGTTGATTTTCAACCACCCTATTTTCCGCCGCCTTTTCCAAGTGTTTCAGCTCATCATACACATCAACATTCATTCGAACAAATTCAAAATAATAATCACGATTACACATCATCGTCATCATCGCCACCATTCAACAATAATCAACCGACACAAGCCTACAATTCATTAGTTCGTTCGTCAGGTGTTAATATTGATGAAACAACAGCATCATTATCTCATCCATATGGTGCATATGCTGAATATGCCGCATCCTATTATACAAGACACGCTATGGTTCTCGATCCTGAATCGTTACAACTCTATCGAAGTGGCCTTTTAGCAAGTGATCCAGCGAATACCGCAGCTTTTCGAGTAAAATCAAGTTTCGATTTGTACTTTTTGTCTTTTGACCTTTGCTCATTTTGTAGGTACCTGGCTTAGAGGATAATGTTCCACCAGCGCTTTCTGAACATTACCGTGCGTCATTTCATCGGGGTATGAATTAATCAACTAATTAGTTTTGATTGTTTTTTTTTGTTCGTTTCTTCACAGATCTACGTCGTGGTGATACGAAAGAAGGCATACAATTGAATCTCGGCGTTGGAAACGGACCGATAGCACCCACAGATGTTTTCTGTAGTGTTCCAGGTCGATTGTCGCTTTTAAGTTCGAATTCGAAATACAAAGTCAGTGTTGCCGAAGTACAACGACGTCTTTCACCGCCTGAATGTCTCAATGCATCATTGCTCGGTGGTATTTTACGAAGGTAAAATATGATTCTGTTGTTTTATTCCTTTCGAATTGAAGTTTTGTTTTTTCAAGAGCAAAATCAAAAAATGGCGGACGAATTCTTCGTGAAAAACTGGAAAAAATCGGCGTTAATCTGCCTGCTGGCCGTCGTAAAGCTGCAACAGTTACTCTTCTAACATCGCTCGTCGAAGGCGAAGCAGCACATTTAGCACGTGATTTTCACTATGTTTGTGATCAAGAATTTCCTTCACGTCAATGTGCTGAACATATCACTCGACAATATCATAATACACATCATCTACATGAACCAGCAGGAATCACTAAACGTAAACAAAATATTCTTGCTGCTAAGTACGAATTTTCGAACAAACAAAAACTCGTAATGTTCTCTGTTGTTGTTCTTTTTATTCGTAGACAATTAATCAAAGAATTTACAGATTTATTAGCTCAAGATCGATCACCATTGGGTACAAACAGTCGTTTAGCACCGATACTTGACGTATCCATGCAACGACATTTATCACTTTTCTCGTGTGTTACACATGGTTTCGGTACACCGGCAATTATTGGTGCAATGTCAGCTCTACAAAATTATCTAACTGAATTAAATAAAATCTCTGACAAGACAATGACAGGTTCAATCGAAAATAAGAAAGATCTCGATCTATTAACTGACAAAACTCGATAAGATGCGTTTCGTGTTTTATTTATTGATTTACATTCCACAACAACAACAAAAAAAAACAATGTTTTGTGCCGTTTGTTTTCTTTCTCTTTGTAATTTGTGCGTGTTTCTTTTTAAATAATAATATCTGTTGAATCCATATGAATCGATGCTACATATGTTTAGTGAGATTGATTTATTCGATCGATCTCAAGCGTAAAAAGAAGTAAAGAACGAGCGAACGGAAGCTCGAGAAAAATCATAAAATGCCTCTAGCTTTCTCCAAGCAAAGATAAACATTCTTTTGTATTCAAAAAAAAGAAAGAACGAAAGAACGACTTCGATTAGTAAGTCTTTATTCAATCATCAGTTAATCATTAAATCGACAGGTTCCACTCCTTTCTTTCTATCGGCTAAATGACAAATGTTTAAAGATGTGCTGTTGTTCCTGTTCAGACATTAGTCGTGCTTGTTTGTATATCTCGACTGATCGATGCACTATGCACAATAGCTAATGAACAAAAATAAACAAGTCAATGAATACGAACATCAAAGAAAACGACACAACGGGTGTATACATCTGCATATACAACCGAAGGCATACGGTAGTGCCCTATAGTAAAAAAGACGAGGAAAAAAGAACTGTATATACTTCAACTAGTTGATAACTATCGAGAGAGAATTAATGGATGATTCGTTTGATGACGTCGATGGGAAGTTTTCGTATAGAAAGAAAATATGTACGTGGTAATGACTCAAGAAATCGGCGTCATGTATAATGAAATATGTTGTCTTGCGAGAGAGAGAAAAAAAACAAAAAATTAGTCAAGTATAACGATTTCTAGAGAAAAACAACGAGCTTAAGGTGAAAGGTTTATTTTGTAAATGGATATGAAGCGAATAATCGGCTTAATCATCGTACTTGTTTCAGTAGATAATGCTTTAGCAACAGACTACAAATGTAATACGGCTTCTTCATGTGGTTGTTCATCTTCAACGACGACAACAGTTATGGCAAAGATAGTCGGTGGTGAAACAGCACCGGCTAATGTCTGGGGTTGGATGGTTTCACTTCAGAGATCTACGACACATATGTGTGGAGCAAGTTTACTATCAGCTACATCTGCAATTACAGCTTCTCATTGTATTGCTGATTATATCACAAAACCATCGACCTTACGAATTGTTGTTGGTATTAATAATCTAAATGATCAAACAAGTACGAGACAAATTCGATCAGTGAATAAAATAATCAAACATCCAAATTATCAAAATGAAACTGAACTCAATGATATTGCAATTATTCAGTTCACTTCATTGGATGTCACATCGAATTCTAAATTAGCATTCATTTGTCTACCCAGTGCAGGAAAAGATCCATTTAAAACAAATACAAATTTAGTTGCAATTGGATGGGGTGTTTTAAAGGAAAGCAGTAACTATGTTTCAAATTCTCTTCAACAAGTTACTGTAAAGGCCTATTCGGATTCATCAAGCGAGTGCATAAAAGCGGATAAAACGAATTCGACGACACAATTTTGTGCAGGCGTTAGCGGAGGTGGTAAAGGTAAATCACCCTCTTCTTTCATACGTATTGAATTTTTTTTTAACCAAAACAAAATTACTAATTGTAGATACATGCCAAGGTGATAGTGGCGGTCCGTTGATGGCCTTTCAGAACAATGTTTGGGTATTAGCTGGTATTACATCGTATGGAACTGGATGTGCTCGAGCAGGTCTTCCAGGAGTTTACACTCGAGTGTCAGCATTCAGTTCATTTTTCGCACCGTATATTTCTCAAAATACTCCAAGTACACAAACGCAAAATACAGGACATATTTTCGCTTATTCATTGTTCGGTATCTCGTTTTGGTCTTTGACTTTGATGTATTTATCGTTTTCTGCATAAAAATAGATGTCATCACAACGAAAAACAAAATAATATATTCGTGATGAAAGAGAAAAAAAATATACATGTTTGCCTATTTTGTCTCAACGGAAGAAAAAAATACAGGTGTACATAACTACATTTTCGTTCGTTCTTCCTGCATCAATATTCACGATTTATATCATAAAAAATGTACTATTCTGTTTTTTTCCCTTATTTTTTTGTGCTACACATGCGCACTTTCTGTATTGACATGTCATAGTCGTTAGTGACGGTATACAGAAAAATAATTTTCACATCGCTTTCACTTTCAGAGCCATTACGCCGTAAAAATATATGCAATACGATGCAAATTCAGTTAATTTTAATACTCTATTTTGTGAATATTATTTCATCAGCAACATATACATGTAATCAAAATTCGTCATGTGGGTGTTCAGCAGGCTCGACTGTTGTTACCTCTCGAATTGTCGGTGGCGAACAAGCTCCGGCCAATGCTTGGAATTGGATGGTATCTCTGAGTAGAGGTGGTAGTCATCGATGTGGTGCAAGTCTTATATCAGCAAGTTATGCTATCACAGCAGCACATTGTGTCGAAGGATATGTTAATACACCTAGTGTATTCACTATCATGGTTGGCACAAATTATTTGTATGATTCAACAAGTACAACTATTCAACGAAGAACAGTAACTAATATTATCAAACATCCAAATTATAAAACGGCTACAGAGGAAAATGATATTGCTATTCTTAAATTTTCTGCATTGACAATCTCGGATAGTTCAAAACTATCGTTTATTTGTCTATCTGCCGCAAATGTAGATCCATTTACAACAAACACTAATCTAGTTGCAACCGGTTGGGGTTTGACATCGGAAGGTGGATCTAGTGTCTCGAGCTATTTACGACAAGTCACAGTACAAGTAATCGCATCAACATCGGTAGATTGTGTACGAGGTGGTCTAGCAAATAGTAATGTACAATTTTGTGCCGGTATTAGTGGTGGTGGAAAAGGTAAATAACCATCTCTTTTATATGAACTACAAAAATTTCTAAAAATTAATAATTATA